>Ga0209636_10005046_pt1 | contig 13485 bp, 5 predicted proteins | sample DeeMarSWOR152_54_FD_187464 | JGI IMG/M metagenome (GOLD analysis project Ga0209636, IMG submission 187464) | Marine sediment microbial communities from White Oak River estuary, North Carolina - WOR-1-52-54 (SPAdes) (version 2) | ecosystem: Environmental > Aquatic > Marine > Intertidal zone >...
CCGGTTTGCAACATACCCATCTCGAAACATGCATTGATCCAGCTAAATGAAGGCTCCCACAAACACGACACAGACCCTGCAACCACAAAACATGCCGAATCAGCTGCGTGCATTGCCGCCACAGTCTCTTTTACAAGCGCTGTATATTCTGCTGCAAACTCATCGGAATTATGCTCGCCATTTTGGCGCCAGAAGGTCCTTGTATTTGGTTCATTCCAGATCTCCCAAATTATCCCGCACCCCTTGTAATGCTCTGCCAGGGCTGCACTGAAATTCGCAAAACCCTTTCGCCCTGTTTCGGTCTGGATGCCTCCCTGACCATCATCCTCGTATAAAGTATTCCCACCATACAAACATCCAAGCACACGGAGACCATTAGAGTCTGCATCTCTTAATAAACGGTCGTACTCACTGAAATTATAAACACCTTTTTCCTTTTCGATACTGTTCCAGTAGAAACCCCTTCGTATAAAAGTGGCACCCAGATCCCTGATCTGTTCCAGGTCTTCCGTTGAACAGCTATGGGTTTTGGTCTGCACACCCAGTGATTGCGGTACTTCCGTCTCAGGTATGGCTTCGAAAGGTGAGTTCATGGAGGCCAACAGTGCCAGAGTCATAAATAACGTGTTCATCGATCTTACTATTGATTGACAATATTACTACTATAGAACTGTCCTGCTTCTTTGTCCTTTAAGCATAGGGACATTAAAAACAAAAGAATTATTGACAGGTAATTAATTCTCCATTTCATACATATTAATTTATTTGATGATTAATTTTCTGCTGACAGGTTCATCATTGATCCTGAGCTGTATGAAATACATCCCCTGTTCCAGGTTTTCAAGGTTAATGGTATTGTGTAATGCCGGATCATATTTGTTCTCGAATATCACTTTCCCGGTTACATTACTTATCCGGACGTTCATTATTCCACTGATTTCCTGTCTTTCAATTATTAATTTACCCTGTGAAGGATTGGGATAAATGCTGATACCCATATCTTCCGATGAATGTGCAGAAACCGCGCTCAGAACCAGGTTAAGATTCATGTTGGCATCTGAAACACTCACTGAATCAGCATAATATTGATAACCTGGCCTGGTAACCGTGTAATAATAAATGCCATTGGGAATATTGAAGACAACCTGGCCGGATGCATTCGTCAGAAGAACGATCCCGGCCATTGATATGCCTGCCCCTGAGATTGGATTTGTCCCGTCAGTAACAGTCATGGTTACCGTGTAAGTTGGAACCCTTACAGTTACATTTTCCGTAAGATCCGCATCTGCGACGCTAAAGGTTCCGGCAGCAGAAGCATCTCCTTTTGTGACGCTGTATTCATACTGGCCGCCAGTCAGGTTAATGCTTGCAACACCCAGGGCATTGGTGATGAGTGTGTCGTTCCCGATATTTATTACTGCATTATCGACAGGATTGGTTCCGTCCGATACAATGAATATGACCATGTACCTTCTTGAAATTAACAGGCTGTATTCAACCTGGTTTTTTCCATTCCCGGAAGTCACAACAAGCATGTCCTTGCCGGGTTCGAGTGACCCCGATGTTTTTTCATCACCATTCTCATCAACTACTTTCACGGCAGCCAGCCGGGCAGGGATAATGGAATTCATAAATTCTTCTGCAGTCACACTGTCTGTAATTCCATAGATTTCCAGTAGTGCCCGGTTCACGGTGAATACATCTGAAAGCACATAGGCATCCGCACCCTCTTCTTCTTCAAGGAACTGCAGGTAATATGCCTTGTCTTTTGTTCCGTCTCCGGAGGTGACAACTACCTGATAATTATATAAAACAGGTGCCATCATTCTCTCAAATCCCATGTTATCAACCACTTTGATTGAAGCCCCCTTATTTGTCCACAGATGGGTTAACAGGGTAGGTACTGTTATCCCTGACGGAATGAATGAAATAAGCTGTACCTGCTGGTCTACTTCATACAGGTTTGAATATACAAATGCATCGCTCATCGAAACAGCAGGTTGCAATCGATAAACAATTTTTGTCTGCATATCCTGGGCAATCACTTCAAAACGGATCAGGTAACTTGCCTGTGTGGCAACATATACAGTATCAAAATTTAATATGCGTAAGGGAACCAGTTCGTCATTTTCATTAATAACTTGTAAGGAAGCATCTGCCGGTATCGAAATATTGTTTAATACCGTTTCTATTGTTGTGCCGGCCTGGATACCTGAGATGGTTCCTTCACTACCTGAAATTTCGATAGTATATTCATCACTGGTCAGTACTGCGTCAGAGTCTAATCCTTCATCAGAGACGCTTAACACGTATTTTGTAACATTCATCTCATCTGCAGAGGTAACCTCCAGGGTGTCGGTATCGGCTATTGTATCACCTGAAGCCATCTCTGAACCATCTTCTCCACTCAGTACTCTGAGAAGCTGGTCATCATCCGTTTTCAGGATCCTGGCCATAAAGTCCTGAACACTGGTGTTGGTGACAACTCCCTGGATTGTCTTAAGGGTATCATTTATGATATAATAATATGAATAAATGATTGGTACAGGCTCACCGGGCAATAATTCTTTTTCAAACACTACGGTATATGTGAGAGTGGTGGTATCATCCTCGGCTGTTACTGTAATGGTTGTTGTCCGGTCGGCCACCGGCCCGTTGATGGTTTTTGCCCTGCCGATATTAACCCCGGCATTTATATTCTCCGGGAAGGCAACAAGTGCCGGAACCGTATTGATTCCGCAGGGTACGGTTATGGTATATTCGAACTGATCCGGAACAAATCCGGGAATGGTATCGTGACGCCAGGCAGGGTCCTGCATGGTGGCTTCAGGCACATCCGGCCAGGTGATTGCTGCCAGAGTCGCATTATGGCTGGGTTCGGGCAGGGTGTCGACATCAATATAATAATCCTTGGATGTTGTACCATTTTCAGCTCTTACCCTTAGAATGTCTCCCCTGACAAGATCCGTTCTTTCCTGATCATCCACCCAAACAATTTCCCAGCTTGCATCAGGAGCTTTTTCGAGGTATTTCAGCAGGGTATCCACCCGGGTAGCGTAAGTTACACCGGTAATAGAGTCCATAACGGGATCATTTTCCGTAACGGAAAACATAGAATGATATTTGCCATCCCATTTAAGATCCTTTGAGTTCAATGGAAAAACAAGGGCCATATCCTCAGCTGGTTCAACTACCTTTACCCTGAAATCCATTTGCAAAAGGCTGTCACCATAGGCATACATGGTCAGTGAGTCGCCGGTCGTGCAAATCTGATGAAGAGAATCTTCAGTACTGCCACTTATTTGATATTCCCATATAAGTTCCTTTGTCGTGTAAATTTCATGCAGCAGGGAATCCCTGTAAATTCCCCAGGGAACGTCTAGTATTTGGTTGATCCAGTCAATACCTATGACATCTGACCGGAAATATCTGTCATACACTTTTACATAGTCCACGTACATATATGAAGGATTGGGTGTTTTATCCAGGGGCCAGCCCGGACCAAGGGCCAGGTTCACCAGGGGATACAGGGGAGTCTTGACTCCCTTGGGTGTTTCCTGCCTGAACATTTCCACACCGTCGAAATAGAGGATCATATACTCCTCGTCGATCCACATTCCATAGGTATGAAAATCGTCCTCAACGCCGAAAACGACGATTCTTTCCCCCTGGTGTGTAGTGCTAAGACCACCAAGGCCCCAGAGGTGAAGGGCATAGCTGAATCTGTTCGGCCAGTGTCCGTAATGTTCCAGGATATCCACTTCCGGGTTGATTCTGGGTCCGCTACCCCATCGGTTCAAGGTACCCATCAGCCAGAAAGCCGGCCATGTCCCCGGTCCCTCAGGTAATTTCGCCCTGCATTCAAAGTAGCCGTACTTTTGTGTAAAACCGTTCTTATTGGGGTCGACAGTTGAAAGCAGTCCGCTCCGCCATTGTCCGTTTTCCTCGCGTGCCTCGATACGCAACAGTCCATCCTCCACAGTGAATGGAAAACCGGGACCGGGATCGGTGAACTTGGCATCTCCAAAATCACCATACCAGGGTGTGTGAGCAATCCATCTTGTTCCTCCCGTTCCGGTGGGGCCCCATGCCGAAACACTCAAATCGTCGAACTCCTCGTCGAATGTCAGGTGATACCCCGTCATATCAAGCGTTGGTTGCCCCGGATCGGGAACAGGTGCCAGTATGTCAAGACTGAGAACACCTATTTTATATAATCCCTCGCTTATTTTTGTCACCCCCGGTCCCATGTTCAGTGATTGCAGTTGTTTGGTACTTTCGTCGTAAAGTCCGGTATGAACAGAGTACTGGCCTTCGGGCAGGGCCACGTATATAGTTGTGGTGTTGTTGTTAATCATATCCCAAACCGGCAGGGATACTATGCGTGTGTATTCAACCTGTCCTTCCCACTCGCTGGTTGGTGTTGGTGGACTATGATCATCCTCCAGTACGGTTTTCCCATACTTGTCGACGAAGCGAACAATCACGCGGTAGTTTTTATCTATTGAATTCGCCTGCCAGTTGTATGTGATTCGGAAACCCTTTGTTGGTTGGGCGAGCAAGGTATCCGGCTTGGCCTTCAATATGGTTGCAATGGTGTCTGTGGTTACATCTTCTTCCACGAACTTCTTTTCTGCCTCATTACCCTTATTGCTAAATGATAAGCAAAATACAGGAAGTAGTACAAGATAAAGTGATTTCAATTTCATGTTTATCAATTCATTTGTATGATTGTATATCAGGTTGCAAGAAATTATTACCGGAAACTTGTACTCAAGGTAGTATTTTTAATTGAAAATCTGGTTTCAACAACTAAAGGACAACCAGTCAACCGCAGGGCAGGTTGCAGTACCTTTTTGTTGATTAATATGCATATATTACCTGATAGCTGTATGATTTTCTGATACTCAACATTATAAATTCCTGATGATTGTAATTTTATAAAATAAGGATAATGAAAGCTATCAGAAAGCTATTCTTGCTCAAAATTCCCAATTCTTGAAACAGGTCTGTCTTCCGGGTTGATCCCAAATTCATTTTGAGGGATAGATCCCATAATAAATTCCAGTCTGCCACCTTTTAATATATCATTTATTTTTATGTATGATCTGTTATACTTTTTACCATTTAACCTGGCTGACTGAATATAATAGTTTTCTTCTGATATGTTATTTCCTTTTATAGTAAAACAATGGCCATCAGGCAGGTGAATGGTGGCATTCTTAAAGAAAGGTCTCCCGATGACATAATAATCTCCACCAAGGGTTACCGGATAGAATCCCAGGGTGCTGAAAATATACCAGGCACTCATTTGTCCACAGTCATCATTTCCACATAAGCCATCGGGAGTATTATTATACAAAGTATGTATTATTTCATGCACTTTTTCCTGTGTTTTCCATGGCTTACCGGCATAAGTATAAAGATAGGCAACATGATGGCATGGTTCATTTCCATGTACATACTGTCCGATCAAACCGGAAACATCTACCGTTTTCCCGTCTCCATAGATTACAGGTTCAAGATTAAACAATGAATCAAGCATAGATATGAAAATATCATCCCCTCCCATTAAATCAATCAATCCATTAATATCATGTTGAACATGCCAGGTATACTGCCAGGCATTAGCTTCGGTGTAATCGCCGCCACCAGTTCCGGCATGTGATATTTTATAAGGATCGAATGGACTGACCCAGCTACCATCAGAATTTTTACCACGCATTAAACCTGAATGTCTATCATACAGATTTTTATAGAATCCGGCACGTCTTGAAAAATACTCATAATCTTCAATTCTCCCGGTTTTTTGTGCCATTTGAGCAACACACCAATCGTCAAAGGCAAATTCGAGTGTACGTGAAACCGCTTCTTCAATTACCGAATCGGAAGGCAGATAACCATATCTGTTATACTTGTCCCAGTCCGATTTGAAGTGATTTTGAATTGAACTTATTCTTACAGCTTCATATGCCCTGTCAATATCGAAATTACCTGTTCCTCTTAAAAATACATCAGCAATCAGAGGAATCGAATGATTTCCAATCATACAAAAATTCTCGTGCCCCCAGAGTATCCAGATTGGCAATATTCCGGTTATCTCAAAATGGGTTAGCATGGTCTTAACAATGTCATTTGCAACTTCAGGGAATAATAATGTGTATAGAGGATTCGTTGCCCTATAGGTATCCCATAAAGACAGGGTAGAATAGTAAGATTTATTCTGTGCTGTATACACCTGCTGGTCAGGTCCCCTGAACTTTCCATCAACATCAGCAATATTGTTGGGAACAATAAGATTGTGATACATGGCTGTATAGAATATTTCTTTTACCTTTTTTGTGTCTGTAATTTCAATCTTTCGTAAATAGTTGTTCCAGGTATCACTGGCAGTCTTTCTAACAGCCTCAAAATCCCATCCCTTAATTTCATGTTTCAAGTTCTCCCCGGCACCTTCTGCACTTACTGCAGATATAGCGATTTTCATTTCAACTACCTGAGCTGATTTTTCACCGAAATTCAAAACAATTCTGTGATTCCTCCGCGCTGCAGAGTCAGATAACCAGTTGGTTGAAGTGATGGGTTCTTTCAACTTGATGACAAAATAAATATGTTTATTGCCGGCCCAACCCTGGCTGATGGTATAACCTGAAACGGTTTGGTCATTTTCGACAACCAGGTCACTTTCGACTATGTGATTTTCCAGTGCTTCCTCTGTAGGGACGATTCCGTGTTTCAAATCAATCATCAAATGTTTTTCAACCCCAGTGTTAAAAGTATATTTATGATATGCTGCCCGCTGAGTAGTAGTAAATTCAGCTTTTATTTCAAAATCAGACAAATATACAGAATAATAACCCGGAGAGGCACTTTCCCTGTCATGGGAAAACCGGCTTGGAAAGTTATCTTTATTTATATTGCCTGTAAATGCCTGAACCAATATATCCCCCATATCCATCCAGCCGGTGCCACTTAAATGAGTATGTGAAAATCCCATGATAGTGCTGTCTTCATAATGATAGCCTGAACAATAGTCCCATCCAATATTACCCGTTTCCGGGCTCACCTGTACCATTCCAAATGGAAAGGTGGCACCCGGATAGGTATGTCCGTTACCGGCCGTTCCTATAAACGGATTTACATATTCTGTGTAATCCTCCTCTGAAAATTTACAATCGGGCAAACATGAATTACCAAGTTGTATTAGTGTTAAAATGATTGCTATTGTTATATATCTTGCGCTCATTAGTAGTTATGCAAATATATATTCAATGAATTAATAATGAAAACTATTCTCCGGATAGTTAACATTGGCTGTATCCTGAACAGGAAAATCAACATGAAATATTTGGAGGTAATTTCACCGTACCCTGAGGACAACATTCCCGGCTAATAGTTTTTCTTTTAAAAGATTATAATCAAGCTCCTGTAATGGTATATCATGATCAATACACAATGAGGCAGCTGCAGCTGCAGATTGTCCCAGAATCATAAAAACAGGTTCCATCCTTATCGAACCGAAGGCAATGTGGGTGGATGATACACATACAGGTACCAGCAGATTGGTACATTCCTCTTTTTTAGGAATAATTGAACCATAGGAAATGGCATAGGGATAATGAGGATGCACACCCACATCACCTTCATTCTGTACAAATCCTTCGGCTGTCACAAATCTCTGGACGTTATGCGAGTCCATCGTATAGGATCCCAAACCAACCGGATCGGGAACCTCTCTTTTGCCCAGAACATCATTTTCTGTGGTTACATATGTTCCGATTAAGCGGCGGGATTCACGAATGTATAACTGGTGAGGCCAGTTACCGTTGTCGGTAAATTCATCTTTGGCCAGTCCCCAGTGCTTCATCTTTTCATGCACTTCTTCCGGTATGCGGGGATCATTGGCAACGAAATAGAGCAAACCTTTTTGATAGGATTCATGTTCTGCGATGATTTCTCTGCGTCTTTCGTATGAGGCTTCGGGATAATCATAGTTCATACCGATATTATCACTGCTGAAGGGACCATGATTATTGGTATCTGTCTTCCGGTTGGGAATCGTATCAAATTTATAAAACCATTCTCTCCAGCCCGAATCAAACACCCTGAGCAGTAATTCGTACTGAAAAGGATCATAGTCATCAGGTTTTGGAAAAGGGATCCGGTTTTCAGGATGATTACTCATGCATACCCTGAAACAATATGCCTGGATTTTCTTATCTCCCGAACAATTGCTTTCAACCGGATCGGAACTGATGCGGGGCAGGAGACCACTGGAAGGATTCCCGGGAATAATATAGGGATCAATATTTTCCTTGAAATAGTGCCCGTGATGAAACACATTTGCCTGAACACCGTTCCAGTTTTCATTATAGACATTACAAGCCTCCCTTCCTATGTGATAACTTATGTTGGCTGCTGCCATTAAATCCCCTTCATAAGTGGCGTCTATAAAGATCTTTCCTGAAAAGTTCTTTCCTGAAAGAGTTTTGATTGAGATAATCCTGCCATCCTGCATCATTACTCCGTTTTCCCTGTCAAGCCATTCATCACGGTAAACGGTAATGTTGTTTTCCGATATTAGATCTTCAAATACCTTTTCAGCAACGTGTGGTTCAAATATCCACATGGTTTTTTTCTCTCCGTCGACAGCGGCCTTGCCCTGCCCTTTGTTTCCATATTCCGATTGTTTTTCCCATACCCATGCAGATGAATCGTTGTAATGTATGAAAACACGATGGTAAAAATCACGTGCCAGGCCCCCGATGGTTTCCTTATTACCTGTATCTGTCCAACCCAGACCACCTGATGATAAGCCACCCATATGCGTGTCGGGGGAAACCATGACTACCGTTTTCCCGGAATGAGCTGCTTCAACGGCAGCTATGACAGCGGCTGAAGTACCTCCGTAAATTATAATATCATAACGGGAAGATACTGTTCGGGTATCACATGAGGTAATAAGAATTCCTGTCAGCATAACAACGATGACTGCCTTTTTTAATATTTGTTCTAAATACTTTCTCATGATAATTGTTTAATATTGGCTTCAAGACTGGTACGGTAGTAATTGAAGAAATGAAAGACTCCGGAAGGCTTTCAGTTCTTTTTTTGAAATTTTATTGCATCTGCCAGTATTAATCCCACGGCTCCATCTGAAATGATCTCGACGTATCCTTCCCTGCCGTTTGCAAATTCAAACTGTCCGATATACAGAGATTTTTGAGGTTCTACTTTTATCTTGTTGGTACCATTCAGGTGTTTTACAATTACATAAAATGATCCCATTTTTTTTGCAAGTTCGGTGTTCTGGTAAGCCGTACCGAACAATGAGACATCATACAATCCTTCTGCGAGGTTAGGGATGTACCGGATAAACTCTCCATTTTTATTTTCAGCATTAATACAATAATTTTTATTATAACCCTCTGAAATATTCCAATGGTGTTCTGGAGATAACCAGAAATAATCCGATTTGATACAATCTTTATCCAGATTATCCACAATCACTGAAGACCCGGGCTGTTCATATGAAAAATCCAGTTTTACCCTGATATACTGGGGAGCATTTATGGCATCATCGTGGTTAATTAATATATATGCTTCGTATAAGCCCCATTTTACAATTACCTTATCAAGATTTGGTTTGATTTTCAGATCTACATGGTCATCATAAGGGATTCTTTCAATATCCAGCCAGTCATTTCCGTGTTTATAAACAGGAAGAACAGCCTGCGGAATAGTATATAAATCGTCAGGATAGTTGGTGCTATCTTCCGCGGCAAATTTATGAAACCATATTGATACGGTTTTTGGTTCAAGAGCATGTTCTGAATCCTGATATGATCTGAAAATCAGCGTGTTCAATATCCCGGCATCTGTGCCATAGGTACTGGTTTTCCAATTTTCCCTGGTTCTGTAAGAGGGCTCATCTTCAGTGGTTATCTTAAAGGAGGTGACATTAATATTTTCACCACTTACTGAAATATGCTGGGTGTATGAAGCAATGCTGAAACCATTTCTTACGGTTAATGTTATTGGATAGATACCGGGATTCTGAAATATATGCACAGGATTTTCCGTGATTGCTGTATAACCATCGCCAAAGCTCCAGAAATATTCAAATTCACTGCCGTAAATGCTCGGTGTTGATCCTTTACTGCTGAAAAAAACCTTTTGTCCTGTTTCAGCTGGGGCTACAGGTTCTATATTAGCTCTGATCAAGTTAGCTTTCTTCTTATTGTTTTCAAAAATCTGCCAGAAAATGATCCACGGGTCCATCAGTGTCCAGGTTTGAAATTCCGGTTGATAAACATTAAATACAAAGTGAGAATGAGGAGAATACCAGCACCATACTCCGGCACCATGGGCATAGGTCTGACCCTGTTTCAGTTTTTGATATTGGGGTACCAACAGTTCATTTATATGATGGACTTGGAGTTGCCAGATATCACCATTATCCCAATATCTTACGCCACGCCATCTGTTATTATGATGTCCGGTTTCCAATGAATTAAAGAAATAATGTTCATCAAAATCAATGGGGGCGATTATAGGCGTGTTTGAAGGCATATTTACATCTAGTCCTCCATGTAAGTCAGCCCCGTAATAGGTTCCCAGCCAACTATCAGCCCCTCTGTATCCATCTTTAATAAATATCTGGTTTTCAGGAACAGGATACCAGTTGGATAATTCCTGGGGGCAAATCTGCAGGCCAGCATCATGGAATGCAAACCTGGCATCTTTTGCCGGAGTACATTTTCCATGATTTTCATTGAAATACTCACTGAGTTCCTTCAGTGCATCAAACCATATGGTAAGTCCGTTTACTACATATGGCTTATGATAGGTTTCCTGAACGGGTACATATTTAACCATTTTCATCTCTTGTCCGTCTATTTTAACATTGCAGGACATGGAATAAAGGGTGCATTCCATCGCGCCGCTTTTTTTCAGTGTATCCAGTGTTGTAAAGATTATATTTACCCGGCAGTTTATTAACTCAAATGAAACTGTTCGTCCATTGATCAGTGTAAAATTCACCTTATCACCCTTATTGAGTTCTACTACCGTTAAGGTCTCTTTTGATTTTACAGATATTACTTCAGAATAAAGCTTATTATTTACTGTAAAAAACAAAACAGCTAAAATGATCATTATTTTTCCCCGCATGATATATAGTTTTATGTTAAACAAATAATCTGTCGGTTAACTCTCAACTTAAAATTTTCAAGATCATTTTTTTCTACTTTTTAATTTTGCCGTTATAATAATGATGTATTATTATTTATAATATGGTAATTCTTTCCATTGAGGAAGTTCATTCATATTTACCAATTACTACTTACCCATGTATTACTTTCGATATCCCATTCATAACGTTCATATGTTAACAAATTACCATTTTTATTGTAGACGTATTCATATTTACGGGTACTCAGCCAGGAATTACTTTCTGTTTCCCAATCATACCATTTTATTAAAATCAGGTCTCCCTGCCGATCGTAAGTGAATTCATGTTTGTAATTGTTCACCCAGGAATTATTCCCGGCATCCCATTCATAGTTTATAAAGGAGATCAACTTACCATCCTGATCGTAGGCAGGGACACCCTTACGGCTATTAACCCAGGAATTATTATCGTTATCCCATCTATAATCAATATATGAATCCCAGTTCTCAGATGAGCTTGATGTCCATTTGCTATTCTGATCATAGTAGGTTTCACGTTTGATAGTAGGAATCCATGATTCAGTCTCTTCATCCCAATCCCAGTAATTGATACGCATTATCCAATTACCATCCTGATCATAGCCGAATACATGATTCCAATCACCCAGCCACTTATTACTTACGACCTCCTTATTGTAACTGGCCCATAAAGTTATGTTACCATTTTGATCGTATGCGAATTCATATTTATTGTCCTCTGTCCAGGACCTACTCACGGTATTCCAGTCAAAGTATAAATGGGAAATACAATAACCTTTTTGATCATAGTTATATTCACACTTACTATAAGCCAACCAGGAATTATTCTCAGCATCCCGCCGGTACCATATACTGAAAATCCTCTTTCCTTGTCGATCGTATACAGATTCACATAATCCTGTTCCCGGTGAGTAATCAAATGCATGAGTCAGAACAGAATCTGATAATGCATAAGGGTTTTCCTCAGCATATGTTACTTCCTGCCGGATATTTTCTGCAGCAAAAACTGCTTCTGGCAGCTTAAGTTCATCACCTGAGATTTCGTGGGCCCCTATGTCCGGTTTTCCATGATATAAAAGGTTTCCCCATAAGTCCTGGTTTCCGTTATCGGGAATGACCATACCGGCATCACGACAGGGGGAATGGGGCCGGATCATATATCGTTTTACGTTGTCCATACCATCCTTGGCCGGACCCGGATCCACAAGCCAGGGATCACTTATGATGCCGTTCTCATCCTGGACATTATGTTTTCCAAAAAAGCAATTATGAGCAAATGCAGGAGCCGGAGGATGCTCTACAATGACTGTCATGGGTGTGTAAAAGATGTTATTCCTGACCTGGACCAGGGGGGAGTTACCTACTGTAAATTGAACATCTTTGGTCAGGTAAAATGTGTTATTGTATATCAGAAGGGGTATGGTGCGTGTCGAGATCCAGAATGCCGGTTTACCCTGTGGATGGGGACTCTTGTAATCGTCCACACACACATTATACCGGAAGATGATCATCGATTTCTGCCCATCACCGGGCATCACCATGAGGGGCCCTCCCTCATTTTCGTGTGTATAGTTGTACTGGAAGATATGTGTTCCACTGACTCCGATGTCGATATCAAATGCATTGCCATCTCCCGAGAAGGTTCTGGTACGGGCTACTTCGTTATACTGATACACCGAGTTGTGGGTATACCCGCCAACCCACATGCCTGCAATATAGGTTGTGCTCCCTTCTCCGAGAGCGCCGGCATCGTAACAGCGATTGTATTCAACGAGAACGTTCTTTGTTTTATTAATGGTCACCGCGTCAGCTCCTGTTCGTTCGATCAGGTTATTGCGAAAGACAACATCTTCAATGGTTCCCATATCCCTGGAACCACCAAAATTGATACTGCAACCCACGCACCTAACATCCCGTAGAGTACAGCCCTCAATAAGGATATCTCTTACCAGAGCGTTTTTGTTCCTGTTCTTGATGCAGATTGCTGCATTGTACCAGAAAGGTGATTTCTTCCGGCGTGAAGATGATGAACGTGATATAATTCCGTCAATATCATGGATCAGCAGATTGCGGATCTTTATATGACCGAATTCGGCTTGTTCTTCCCCGGTCCATTGGATGTATACACCACTTCGGATGGTTACTTCCGGTTGTCCGGGATTTGTAATCTCAAGATTCTGTATGATCCAGTAACTGCTGTTTTCAAGTAAAATGGCAGTCTCATTTCCATTCCCGTTGATAACCGGGAGAGCACCCTCTCCGTATTTGTCGACG
>Ga0209636_10005047_pt1 | contig 13484 bp, 14 predicted proteins | sample DeeMarSWOR152_54_FD_187464 | JGI IMG/M metagenome (GOLD analysis project Ga0209636, IMG submission 187464) | Marine sediment microbial communities from White Oak River estuary, North Carolina - WOR-1-52-54 (SPAdes) (version 2) | ecosystem: Environmental > Aquatic > Marine > Intertidal zone >...
TCGTCGTCGGATCGGTGTTCCTCGTGGGTGAGGCGAGGGAGCTATGGTTCACGTCTTCAGGCACGACACTATAACATCGTTCACTATGCTTCTGTGACTGCAGCTTAAGCCCATTTAGTAGCTGTGTTTCTTGAATGGAACCCGTCTAATCCTCTTGCCTAATTCCCTTCCATGAGCTCCGGAAATACGTCCCGCATGATAAGGATCAAAGAGGCGGCAAATACGGTTGATATCGCTGTGATGAAAAGTCTCTCAGTGGTATATACCGGTATTAGGATCATGAATTGGAATGGGGTCAGCTTGAATAGGAACATGGTGATTAAGCTGCCGAGCATATGGCCGGCCATAGTGGATATGAAACTACATAACGCCACGCCCATAGTCAGCTTACCTTTTTCTTCGCTCTGAAAATAATCAGCAATTTTTCCCCTCAGTATGAGAATTAAACCGAGACCAATGATATGTAGAATCGGGTAGAGCGCCGCTGTGCGACCAGTCATAGTGCCGTACCAACCGGCTATCAAGACGAGCAACATGGCTGCGGCGATCATCCAACCCCTGACATTTAGGATATAACGTCGGCTTAACGCAGAGGCCATGAAAGCAGAGACGAGCGCAACGGGCGTGAAATACAATCCACCCCATTTTCCTGTAATGATTTTCCCAACTATAGACCCTAGGAAGGCAGCCAATGGGCCGAAAATAGGGCCGAGAATGAGACCATACCCCATCTCCAAAGACCTAGTTATGTCGATGCTTGATCCGGGTACAAATGCCATAGGAAATCCAGGTATGTAACTTCCGACAGCGTAGATGGCGGCGAGGGTAGCTATAAGAGTTATCTTCTTTGTTTCAATCTTCATGGAAAACCTCCGTTGTAACACCGGGGGGAATCATAGAATAGTCGAGTATGCATGAAGAAAAGGTTTCCTTCATTGGCGAATCGGACTCGTTATTTTATGGGCCTATACTCTTGGGGGATGGATTTAACTTTTATCTACGTGAATTGGTTCAGAAAAATCTCGATCAAACCGGTTGTGAGTTTAGCGCTGATGAGAAATCCCCAAATCTTGTTCATTCGCCTCGTTCTTTTCGTTGATCTTTTGTCGAAGAGCGCGCGTCGAGGAACTCGAGCACCGAGTGGATGATCTTGAGGCCCACGGCTACGACGGCGATGTACACGAAGAGCTGCATGTCGAAGACCACCGCGTTCACGCCGCCGGGGACCTCGAAGGAGAGCTCGGTGACGCCCAGGGTCCCGATCTCGCCCAGGCCGAGAACCAGGAGGGAGAAGGCCAGCCAGCCGACGTTCGAGACGGCGGAGAGGGCGGGGTAGGCGGGCGAGGTCTTCTCGACGAGGCCCCTCGCAAGGGCGATGGCCGACAGGACCACGCCTATGATGGCCACCTCGTTCAGTAAACTGGGGAGGTCGAATCCCATCAGGGAGATGGCGTCGGTCAGGTCGGGGGGCAGCAGGGCGGGGAGCGCGAGGGGCAGGACGGCGAAGACGGCCAGGGTGATGACGGCGGATGCCACGGCCCCTGCCCTGATCCTCATTCGAAACCGCCTCCCCGGAGCCTCAGGGTGTTTGAGACCCCCACGAGGCCCTCAAGCGTCCTGATCTCGATGGCCACCTCGAAGAGGACGCCGCTCTCCTCCTGGAAGGCCTGGACCGCCTCCGAGGGGAGCGTCAGACCCAGGGTGAAGGGCCTCGCCCCTCCGGCGCCTATGTGCCCCGAGGCAGCGTCCCTCGCGATGTCGCCGCCGTCGGCATCCTCGACGGCCAGCGCCATGGATAGGTCGGCGCCCAGGAAGCCGCCGTTCCTCGGGAGGGCGTTCAGGGTCAGCGTCCCGGCGCCCGTTGAGTGGTCGATGACCAGCTCCACCTCGAAGGATTCGCCGGCGACCGTGCTCGACAGGACGCTGTAGAGGGTATGGAAGCTCAGGACGGAGACGACGAGCCCCGCCAGCTGCAGGGCCATGATGAGGGCTCCGAGAGCCTTATACGCCTTCAAAACGGGGCTCCAACCTCAGAGCTATTAGCGGGGAGGATATTAAAAAGTAACTCCGGGGTTGTATCCGCGCGGCTCCGGCTAATTGGGGGGCTCAGCTTCTCCGGTAGACCTCGACGGTGTGCCTCAGGTCGCTCCCCTCCAGCGCCCTGACGGCGGCGGCGAGGAGGCGCCCCGTGTTCTCCACGTCGCTGAGGGAGATGACCTCGTTGGGCGAGTGCATGTACCGGCAGGGGATGGAGACGAGGCCGGAGATGGTGCCCCCCCTCAGGACCTGCAGCGCCCAGGCGTCGGTCCCGCTGTGAGCCGGGACGCCCTCCCTCTGGTGGGGGATGCCCTTGGCCCGGGCCTCCTCCTCCATGACCGTCCAGAGGGCCCTGGTGAAGTTGGCGCCGACGGCGATGGCGGGCCCCTTCCCGAGGTGGATGTCCCCGACGCGGGACGCCTCCACGCCCGGCGCGACGGCGTGGGTGACGTCCGATGCTATGGCGCACCACGGCTTCAGGTTGAAGCCCGAGACGATGGCGCCCCTAAGGCCGATCTCCTCCTGGACCGTCGCCACAACGTGCAGCGTAAGCCCCCGGGGAGGGTCGTCGTGGAGCTCGTCCATGGTCTTTATGAAGGCGGCGACGGCGCAGACGTCGTCGAACGCGGGGCCCACGATGAGGTCGCCTTCTCGGGAGCCCAGACGGGCCAGGGCGGCGTCGGGCGTGACGGGGCATCCCGGTCGGACCCCCATCTCCTCGGCCTGCTTCCCGTCGCCGGCGGCGAAGTCTATGAGCATGTCCTTGAAGGGGACCACCTCCTCCCTCTCCTTCGGCTCCGTGAGGTGGGCCGGCTTCGCGCCTATGACGCCGGTGACGTAGGCGTCGGGCCCGTCGCCGACCCAGATCCTGACCCGGGTGTCGTATGCGACCCGGGGGTCCCAGCCTCCGACGGGGCTGAAGTGGGCGTAGCCCTTCTCGTCCACGTGCTTGACCATGAAGCCGAGCTGGTCGTAGTGGCCGGCCAGCATGACCGACCGATCGCCCCCTCCGATGGTGCCGATGACGTTGCCGATGACGTCCACGGAGACGTTGTCGCAGTACCTCTTGAAATGCTCTATGACCCTCTTCCGCCGCTGCTCCTCGAACCCCGTGACGGCGGGCGCCTCCATCATATCCTTCAGGACCTCGAACAGGTCTAGAGACAAGCTCATCACCGCCCCTATGGTAGCTATCACAGCATTAAGGGTTGCTGCACGAGGACGAGGAGCAAGCCTTTCCAGAGGCTTCGACACGGCTGGCTCTGGCTGAGATATTCGGCTACATCGCCCTGAGCCGCTTGACCCGCTCCTCTATCGGGGGGTGCGTCGCGTAGAGGCTGTCCAGGGGGCTGCGATTCGGGTCGACGAAGAAGAGGTGGCTCACGGCCTCGCTCACCTTCATCTCCCCCCGGTTCCCCCGCATGATATCCTCCAGGGCCGAGGCGAGGCCCTCGGGGTACCGGGTGAGCTCCACGGCCGACGCGTCGGCGAGGTACTCGCGCCTCCGGGAGACGGCGAACTGGACGAGCCGGACGACGATGGGCGCGAATATGGCGAGGACGAACCCCGCCGCCAGCACGACGAGCTCGATCCCTCCGCCCCGCCTATCCCTGCGACCCCCGCGGATGGCCCCGTACCGGTATGATCTCAGGATGATGTGGCTTATGATGGCGGCCATGCCGACCAGTACGGCCACGAGCGTCATGAAGAGGATGTCCCTGTTCCGTATGTGGGAGATCTCGTGGGCGATGACGCCCTCGAGCTCCAGCCTGTTCAGCGCCTTGAGCAGGCCCGTCGTGACGGCGACGCTCGCGTGCTCCGGGTCCCGCCCCGTGGCGAAGGCGTTCATCTCAGCGCTCTCCACCACGTAGACCTTCGGCGCCGGGATGCCCGCGGCGATGCTCACGCCCTCCACGGCGTCCCGGAGGTACTGGTACTGCCTCCCCTCGGCGGGTTTGGCGTTGGTCGCGGCGAGGACGACGCCGTCTCCGTACCTGTACGAGCCGTAGGTGTATAGGATGATGAAGAGGACGGAGATGGGGAGCGCCAGCACGACGTATGCCGGGGCGAAGGCGTAGACCAGAACGTAGATGAGGGCGAAGAGGATGACAGAGACCAGCACAGCCAGGAGGAGGGAGCTCCGCCTGTTCCGGGCTATCTCCTCGTGGAAGCTGAGGCGCTCCATCAGAACTCCACTTTGACGGCCCGTCGCTCCTCCTCGGGTATCTCCAGGAATCCGTGCTTCTGCCTTCCGCCGGCGAACCAGCTGCCCGGGATGGTGGTGATCACGTTGTTGTACATGAGCACGGAGCTGTTGTAGTACTGCCGGGCGTAGGCGATCTTGCTCTCGATGCCATCGAGCTGCTCCTGGAAGAGCCTGAAGTTCTCGCCCGCCTTCAGGTCCGGGTAGTTCTCCGCGATGGCGAAGAGGGTGCGGAGGGCGCCGGTGAGCTCGTTTGACGCCTCCATCCGCTCCTCCCTGCTGCCGCCGCTGACCATCCTCTCCCTGGCCTCCGTCACCTTCTCGAAGATCTCCCGCTCGTGCCTGGCGTACCCCTTCACGGTCTCGACGAGGTTAGGGATGAGGTCGTACCTCTTCTTCAGCTGCACGTCGATCTGGGCCCACGCCTCCTCGATCCTGTTGCCGAGGACCCTGATGCGGTTATAGTAGTACACCAACACGAGGATGAAGACCGCAACTATGAGCGCGACGCCGACGGCGAGCCAAACGACCCAGCTCAAAACGACACCAAGGGACTGTCCGCATCCGAACTTTAAAAACGTATTCAAAACACCCAAAGGCCTATGCTTCGGCTGAGGACGGGGGATTATGCCACGGATGAGGGCAGCGACTCCCCTCACGATACGAACTCCACCAGCCCCATCTTCCGCAGGAGCCCGAAGTAGCCGACGAGGTATTCGAGGTCGCGCCTCCCCGTCTCCAGCTCCACCAGGTCGGCGATCTCCAGGAGGCTTCTGACGCCGTCTGCCCAATACTGGGCCGGGGTCCCCAGCGCCCCGCTCTCCCTGTGCTCCTTACCCAGCTTCCAGAGGGCATCTCGGTCCTCGGGAGGCAGCCCGCTGACCCACGGCCTGTGCGTATAGCTCCCGATCGAGACCGGGCCCCGATGGAGGCGCCTGGGGATGACGCCGGCCGCCTCCCTCTCCAGCCGCTTCAGCCGCCTCCTCCGAACCCTCGGCGGCGGGGCGAGGCCCCTCGCCTCGGCGTAATCGTCGATGCTCAGCTCCGCCGTCTTCCTCTCGGCTTCGACGGCGGCAGAGAACCCCGCCACCAGCCTCTCCTCAGCAGCTACATAGCCAGGGTCGTCGCCCCCGAGCCGACGGACCGATCTTATGGCCTCAACGCCGCGGCCAAGGCCGTACTCGATCTTCCTCCTCAGCTCTACTTGAGCTTCTGCCAGCTTCCTTCCCGGCTCCTCGGAGCACTCGGCCGCGTTGATGGCCTCGGTGATGTGCCTCTGGACGGATGCGATCAGGTCCCGTCTCTGGCGGGCGGCGACCTCTGCGGCGAGCCATACGGCCTCTGAGGCGCCGGCGTCGGCGATGAAGTAGGCGTAGGTGGCCGTCATGAGAGCCGCCTTCCGGAGCATCTCCGGGTCCACCTTGTCAAGGGTGTCAAAGCTCGTATGGTAGAACTTGTCGGGCCACTGGGCGAGGCCGACGCAGGGGACGCCGACGGACGGGTCCGAGTAGATGTAGTGGTCGCTGCCGCCGGAGAAGGGGGTGACCGCGTGCTTGAACAGGGGGATCCTCGCGCCGCTCATGCTCTCCGCCTCCGCCTTCACCTCGTCGTAGATGGCCTCCATCAGCGCGTTGACGAAGGACGGCATCGCGCCGGGCGTCCTCACCACGATGAACGGGCCGCCGCACAGGGCCTGGTCCTCACCCACCATGTCCAGGTTGACGGCGGCCACCATCCCCGGGATACGCCCCTCGTTCTCCGCCAGCCACGCGAATGAGCCCGTCATCTCCGGCACCAGGGTGAAGCGGATGGTACGCCTCGGCCTCGACAGCTCGCCCGCGGCGATGAGCCTCCGCAGCGCCCTCGCCGCCTCCATGGCGGCGCCGCACCCGGAGGCGTTGTCGTTGGCGTATCCCTGGGGGTGGCAGATGTGGGCGACGACGACCACCTCCTCGTCCGACTTCCCCGGGATGGCGGCGACGGCGTTCTCTATCGTCCCCCCGTAGAAATGGGCGTCGACCTTGGCCTGGACCTTGACGGCCCGCCTCGCTTTCCTCTGCACCTCGACGAGCCGTCGAAGCCACCGCCCCCTCCTGGGGGATAGCACGAAGCTGAAGCATGGCTTCTCGTAACCCGCCCATCCTCCGGCCCGGCCGCGCTCGAGGGCGTCGTCGAGGTCGCCCTCCCTGCGGACCGGCGGGTAGAGCCGCATGCCGTCGTAGATGACCCCCGCCGCCCCCCGGCGCTCGACGGCGAGGTCGTGGACGCGGGCCACGTCCCCGCTGGTGAGGACCGCCTTCCCAGAGACGTCGACGCCCCTGTAGTCGGCCTCCTCCTCACCCTTGTCGAGGACGACGACCTCGGCCTCGCAGTTTCCCCCCGCCGTCGGGAAGCTCCTCTCGACAATGCTTAGCTTGGTCTCGGACCACAGGGCCAGGGGGCGGGCCTCCTCGGCGGGCTCCGTCAGCCTCAGCTCGGCGCCCCGGCAGCTCCACTCCCTGGGGAGGTGGCCGCTCCAGCAGTAGGTCTCGCCGTCCGCCGGATACTCGCGGACCTCGGCGTCGAGGCCATACCCCTTCAGGGCGTTGACGACGTGGTTGACCGCGGCCCTTATGCCGGGGCTCGCCTGAATGCGGTGATAACCGCTGATCTCCGAGACCAGGCCGAGGGCGATCTCTCCCGAGACCTCCTTCTCAAGGCGCTCAAAGATTGGCTTGAACATGATGGAACTTTCGTGCATGGAGTAATTATCATTTACACATGGTAGCTGCACGCCGGTCTAAGTTCCAAACATGTGGGTCCGGCGCATTCCGAAGACCCCAATAGAGAAGCCCTCGATCATCGGGGGCGCCGTGTGGAATCAACATGGGGTGAAAATCCATAAAAACTATATTTAGAGGCGGCGAGGTTCTCCCCTGCCTACGAGAAGGAGGCACGCGAGGAGGGCAGGAGACTAGGTATTGCGGCGGCGCGATCGGCGCTGGTCATTCACCTCGCCTGGCCCGTAACTGCATAAAAGCGGGCCACCTGCTCTACCCGCGGCGTATATTGCATCGCTTCGCCCGAGAGGCTTTCATCTTCGGATTGATGGAACCGGATTTGAGCCCTCATTTCAGCGCGAAGATGACGACCCTTCTGCGTTTCTTCCCTTCCACCAGCTCCAGCTCGGCGAGCCTACCTATCTCCCCCGTGCTCCTTACGTGCGTGCCGAAGCAGAAGGTGAGGTCGTAGCCGGGGATCTCGACCATCCTGACCAGGTCGACGCCCCGGGGTATCTTCCGGAGGAACGCCCTCTTCCTCTCGTCTCCGCCGACATCAAGCTCTCCCCTGGCCGTGTAGTAGGTCCTGACGGGTATGTCGGCCCGGACGGCCTCGTCGAAAGCCTCCTCAACCTGGCGTACCACATCCTCCGTAAGGCCGGAGGGCCTGAACTCGAGGCGGGTGAGGTCCGAGTAGACCTTGGGCCCAGCCCCCGCCCGCTCGAAGAGGCCCGAGAGGAGGTGCTCGGCGCTGTGCCTCCTCATGTTGAAGTACCTCCTGTCCCAGTCGATGACGCCGCGAACGGCCGCCCCCTCTTGGAGGACCCCATCGACGTAGTGGAGGATGTCGACGCCCCGCCTCAAAACCTTCAGGACCCGGACCGCTCGGGAGCCGTGTCGGAGAAGGCCCGTATCCGAGGGCTGACCGCCTGACTCCGGGTAGAAGGCGGTCCGGTCCAGCGCCACGAACCCCGGGCCAGACCTGACCACCCGAGCGTCGAACTCCCGCAGGTAGCTGTCATCGGCGTAGAGGGGGACCGACGTGGGGAATCGCCTCCAAATGGTTCGACCGCTAAACACTTAATAAGATTGAGCTGCAAGCCGGCCGGCCCTTTATGAAAGGCGGCTAGACCTACCCGGCATGCGAATCGCAGCTGGATCTGTGATCCGTATTACCGGCCCATAATTCGTTTAAGAACCGGATGCGACCCGTTCTCTGGAGGAATAATGGAAACTCAGCCTCAAGAGCCCAGCCTGTATGAACCGGCTTTGGAGAGGGAAGCGCCGAGGGGCGCGGAGGCGAAGGACGAGGGGGGGAGGACGGCCCCCGAAGCGGCGAGGCTCTCCATCTCGCAGAGGCTGACCCTCCTGTTCAAGGGGCGCGTCTTCGTACGGTATGAGAGGAGGGGGGGCTGGAGCGACGGCATCGAGGTATACGCGTTCCGCTGCCCACGCCACGGGGTGCAGACCGATTACAGGCACGGATTCCACGAGCGGCTGGATTGCCCCCTCTGCGGCTACTCCACCTGGGGCCGCCAGCCGGAGACCGATCTCGAGGTTTGACGGCGCGGGCTAGACGCCTGTGATGGGTGAGCGTGCGGGTGTCCTCCGGGCGATCAAGGAACATAATAATGATGGTGGTCGACTGCCTGAGGGCCGACCACCTCAGCTGTTACGGATACGAGGGAAACGCCACGCCGAATATCGACAAGCTCGCGGCGGCCGGATGCATGTACAGGAACGCGTACTCCATGGGGTCCAACACGCCCGCCAGCTATCCCCACATACTCAGCGAGTACCTGCTGCTGAACCTCCGGAGGAGGGGATACGCGTCCGTGCTGATCCATTCGAACATCAACCTCGCCCTCGCCAGGCTCCCCCTCATGGAGATCGACCTGTACAGGAAAGACTGGGGGAAGGGCCACTCCGTGGGGCACAGGTCGAGGCTCAGGAGGCTCTTCAGCCTCTTCACCGAGGGGGTGTTCGACCCGTACAGGAGGGCCGACCTGGTGAACCGGGCCGCCCTGAGAACAATGGAGGAGCTGAGGGAGCCCTTCTTCCTCTGCCTCTGGTACATGGACGTCCACATGCCCTACATCCCTCCCCGGGGCAGGAGCCCCCTGGAGGCCCTCAGGGTGTTCATGATCAACAGGAGGCTCAGGAAGGCGGCCTTGTCGCGGGACTACTCGAAGATTAGGAAGGACGACCCGGCGGAGCTGATGAAGCTATACGACGGCGAGATATCGTATTTCGATGCTCATCTGGGCGATTTCATCGACAGAATATCCGACCTCGATGACACGTGCCTCATACTCACAGCGGATCACGGGGAGGAGTTCATGGAGGCCGGAGACCTGGGACACCAGAACAAGGACATACCGAGCCTGAGGCATATCCCTTTCATCATCCAGCATCCCGGCATGAGCCCTCGCGTCGTCGATGAGCCCTTCTACATGAGCGACCTGGACAGGACCATCCTCGACCTAGCTGCCGATTAATGCTCGAATCTTATTGGAAAGGCATTCAAGATTCTCCAGCATTTATGCTCGCAAAACGGTTGATCAGAACAGGACCTCATTTTCTCCCTATCATATTTTAAATTGATTATAGATTTTTAATCCATATATCTTATATGTTTTTCAAATTCAGCAAGTTCACGTTGGGGGAGGCAGTCTGCGGAGATCGAATGCTATCATGACGACCGAGAGAGAGTGGTTAAGATGAGGCTGGCGCTTTTCCATCCCTACATGTATGGGAAGGGCGGGGGCGAGAGGCACGCGTCGAGGGTGGCCCATCACCTGGCCGAGGAGCACGACGTAACGGTCTACGGCCTCTGGGGGAGGGAGGGCATCGGCGTGCCGGAGTGGTGGGAGGGGCTTGAGGTGAGAAAAGCGTGGGAGCACGTCAAGCTCCCGGTCCTGAGGCGGACTTTGAACGGGATAATCACGATGTTCAAGGAGCCCCCGTCGGACGATTGCGACCTCTTCATAGGGTTCGGCCCCCACGGAGCCATCCTGGCTGGGAGGATGAGCGACAAGGTCCCCACCATCGGCTATTTCTTCCATCCATGGTACGTGCTGTATCATCGGGACATCGATAGGGACAACTCCGTCGCCTCCAAGCTGATCTTCAGGCAGTCGGTGCTCTCCGGATTCCTGAAGAGCGTGGACAGAAACCAGGTCAACCGCATCAGGGAGATAGGTGTCAACAGCCCCCACATCGGGAGCTTGATCACCGAATACTACGGCAGGAAGCCCCATGTCATGATGCCGGGCATCGACATCAGGCCTCCGGCAAAGGAGATGCGGCCCTTCTCGTCTTTCGATGACTACGTCTTCATCCCCACCAGGATCATCTACCATAAGAACCTGCACACGGCGGTGAAGGCCCTCTACGTCTTGCGCAGGAGGTACAGGAAGGACGTGAAGCTCGTCCTGTCCGGAGCGATAAACCACCAGCCCTACTGGGATCAGGTCCAGAACATGATAAGATTGCTCGGATTGGAGGACGACGTCAGATACCTGGGGTTCATCCCCGAAAACATGATCTGGGCGCTTTACCGGAACGCGGTCTGCCACTGGTTCACGCCGTACCAGGAGGATTTCGGCCTCACCCCCATCGAATCCATGTCCCAGGGGACGCCGGTCATCGCCTCCAACGACGGGGGCGCCCGGTACACGGTCATCGACGGGGAGACGGGCTTCCTGGTGGACCCCAACGACGCCTTCGCCTTCGCGGAGCGGACGGCCCGGCTCCTGGACGACCCGGAGGGGAGGAGGAGGATCGGGGAGAGGGGGAGGGAGCACGTCCTGGAGAACTTCACGTGGGAGAGGCACTTCGAGGATTGGGATAGGCTGATATGTCAGGTCTCAGCGTGATCCTCTGCTCCTCGGCGATGGATTGCCCAGGACGCCAAACGATCCGTAGCTGTCTCTCCATGAGGGGGCTGCGACATTGAAGATGGAGGAACTGGTGTTCAGGTCATGGTACTATTTCAGGAACGGCTACAGCACGTATCTGAGCTTTCCTGTCGCATTTGTCACCTTCGTATCCACGACCTATTACCTAGCTGTGAAAAACATACCCTTCCTCAAGGGGGTTTTCTCTCATTTCTATCTGTTCGTCGTGATGGCGATAGCGCTCCTCTTCCCTCTTGGGGCGTTCATAGGCTGGCTGCACATGAAAAGAACCCTCGCCTATCCTGCTCAGATGGCTGTAAACGTCGAATCGAACCCTTACAACTATAAAATAATGCCGGGAAAGGAATCTGAGGTGGTCTGGCCTATATGGCATCTCCTATTGAGAATGATGGAGAGGATGTCTGAAAAAGAGAGTATAATATCCATGGATGAAAAAAGAGAGTTAGAAGAATTATTACTGAGGATTGAGATATTAAAAAACGGGGGAGTTGTGGACACACCTAGACAAAGAAGTCTGTTGAAATTGTCAAGTGGTTTATAGAGAGAGGTGGAAAAATGCTGATGGAGGTCTTGAAGTGAAACAACTATTCCGTGCAACGCAAGCAGTTCAGAGGATCAGGAGGGGTTGAAGCGAGGATGCTCATGAAAAAATATGATAAGTACGGGTTCGCGCCGGTCGGGGCCGCGTCGAGCATCAAGTTCTTGGTGAACCGCGTCATATGGAGGCTCTCGAAGACGCTTGGGGGCGGAGAGCCCGGATTTTTTTGGTTCGAAAAGCCGTTCAGGCTCGACGACGTGTTCTACAGCATGGCCAATGGATACTACTTCAGGGCCTCCGACCGAATCGACTTCAATTTCATGGGAGGGCGACATGAGAGTTTTCAGGACGAGTACCTTCGTGGGGTCCTGAGAGAGGGCGCCGTATTCATGGATGTGGGCGCCCACCTGGGGCGCTTTACGTTGCTGGGGTCCCGCCTCGTGGGAGAGAAGGGGATGGTGGTGGCCCTGGAGCCCGATCGAGAGGTGTACAATCGCCTGACGGAGAACATCGGGCTCAATGGGCTCCGGAACATCGTTCCCCTGCCCGTCGCGGCCTCCAACAGGAATGAGCTGGCTCTTTTCAGGGTATCCTCTACGTCGGGCTGGAGTTCCCTCACGGACATGCATATCGACACGATGAAGGAGGAGGTGCCCGTTCCGGCGTTCAGGCTCGACTCCATCGCCGAGACGCTGAACATCGGGCGAGTGGACCTGCTGAAGATAGATGTGGAGGGGGCTGAGGGGGAGGTGCTCGAGGGAGCTGTCGATATTCTAGAATCGTTCACGCCATCGATGCTCGTGGAGGTGCACGGCGAGAAGCCCTGGTCCAAATGCAGCGCCATATTGGAGGAACACGGCTACGAGACCAACGTGATCCATCTGGATATCACCTCCTCAGAGCCTCATTTCCACGTATTCGCCCACTCCGAATCTGGTGGAGAGCGGCTAGACCTTCATACGGTGTCGGCTGACCATGAGGAAATTGAGATCTAGGATACAGAATTTCATCGGAAGCCTGAGATGCCTAATCACCATAAAACCTAAGAGCCAAAAAGAGAAAATAGAAGAATTATTAAATGAAAAAGAGTTCACGTTGATAATACTTGACGCATGCAGATATGATTATTTTAAAGATGAATACGAAGATTTTTTATCCGGCGAACTTGAGAGGGTCTGGAGCGTGGGCCGAGATACCTTTGAATATGCAAAATATATTTGGCCCGTATATCATGATGTCACCTATGTCTCGGGGGCGACGGCCATCAACTCGGTGGTGGATGAATCGTTCCTGAGGGGAAAGCTCGGGAAGCTGTACGATGGATACGTTCCGAGGAGGCACTTCAGGGAGATAATCGATGTCTGGGATCATGGATGGGACCATTCTCTGGGCACGGTTCCGCCGGGGGAGGTCACGGAGGCCGCCGTCAATTACGTCGACAGGGAACGGCTGGTCGTGCACTATTTTCAGCCTCACGCTCCGTACATAGGCGACCATAAGCTCATCGGATTCATCGGCGAGGATCACTCGGGAGCTCGAAGCCTGGAGCTCGCTCAAGAGGGAGTCGAGATAGACCCGCCGGATAAGAAGATATGGGCCGCTCTGAAGGAGGGCATCATCCCCCGCGAAGAGCTGAGGCGAGCTTACAGGAGCAATCTAAGGCTTGTGCTCGGAGAGGTGGAACGCCTGATCGGACAACTGGACGGAAAAATTGTGGTCACCTCCGATCACGGAGAGCTCCTGGGGGAGGATGGCCTGTATGCCCATTCTCGCGTTAATCACCCCAAATTGATGGAGGTCCCTTGGCTCGTCCTCTCTTAACACGGCCGAGATATGATTCATTACAAAAAAGCGAACGCGACCCGTAAGCCAAGTGGTGGCTGCTCTCGCGGCTCCATCATCAGGAAAACATGTGCCGAGGCAAAGAAGGAGATAAAATTTTAAACGCTGACTTCATTTGCGGCCAGTTATCGTGTAATAGATGTGGTTCTTCTGTATGATGGGTCTGGCCTTCAGGGGAGAGAGGT
>Ga0209636_10005048_pt1 | contig 13483 bp, 5 predicted proteins | sample DeeMarSWOR152_54_FD_187464 | JGI IMG/M metagenome (GOLD analysis project Ga0209636, IMG submission 187464) | Marine sediment microbial communities from White Oak River estuary, North Carolina - WOR-1-52-54 (SPAdes) (version 2) | ecosystem: Environmental > Aquatic > Marine > Intertidal zone >...
AACAGAGTGAAAAAGCTGACCTGGGAGGAGCGAAAGGGGATAATAATTGGACGAACAACATGGAAAACTTTGAAGATGATTTATCCTTCGATGGTAAATTGACATATAAAAATTTTAGCATGGGGCTGGTATTTCAGGATAAACAGGCATCCCGAACTACGAATTACAAAACGATCGGTGCTAATTATCTTGATGCTGGCAGTCTCTGGCATATTCGATTTTTCAATGGTCATGCGAAATACATATACCGTAAAAGCTCCAGGTGGTCAAATCAATCCCTGTTATACTACAGAAACGCCACTGTTCTGGATAACACCATCGCTTACATCAAATCAGATACAGGAGCAACGGGTGGGCAGACAGGGTATTACCGCCCTAACGATCTTATCGGTCTGGAAAATCAATTTAACTTACGGTTAAACGATAAATTGAGCATCATTGCAGGATTTGCTTTTGAAAAAGAAAGGCTGGCTGAGGGTTTTTCAATAAGCTACAGTGGCTTTCCCGAAATAAAACCAGCTACCCCTGCAAAGCCTGATATGCTGAATAACAATCTGGCAAGCATATATTTGCAAACTGAATACAAATTGGTTAAAGCTACTGAATTGACTTTGGGATTGAGGCACGACAACAGCAGCTATTACGGTAAAGTGAACACTCCCAGGATTGGGTTAGTATACAATAAAGATAAATTCACTACAAAATTACTCTATACAGAGGCATTTCGAGCACCAAAACCATGGGACTATACTTATGAGGAAGGAAATCCCGATCTTAAACCTGAAACGATGAGATCTTTAGAAATTGCTTTGGCGTATGCTTATGCAGAAAATTTTATTGCGAGCCTTTCCGTATACAAAAATACCATGAAAGGAGCATTTACCAGGGAAGAACGCCGGCAGACAAATGGTCCTGACGTGAAAACCGATGGCTTTGAAGCTGCATTGGAATATAAGTGGGGGAAAATTAGATGCTATTTTAATTATACATACAATTTATCAATTTATGAAAACGGAGAAAAGATACCTGAGATTGGCAATAATAATGTGAATGTAGGGATGTTGTATGCTTTTACCAACAGGATTAAACTTGACGTAATAAGTCACTATCTTGGGAGAAGAAAAAATGTTAAAATGATTACTGCCACAGGAAGTGATTATGTCGATAATGCTGTTGTGCTTAATGCTGTTTTTTCAGTATTGAATGTTAAAGGTTTTGATTTTCAGATAATCTGTAAAAATCTTTTGGATACTGAATATTATCATCCATCGAACAATCCACCTGAGAGGTATCGGCAGCCGCAGAGGATGCTTTTATTAAAGGCAGGGTATAAGTTTTAAGATATATTTTATGAAGAAAAATGTATTAAAGCGAATTGTTCTTTCGATACTTGATACTGGAGTCTTGAGGGCGGATATTTTTATCCAGTATCTAGTACTTTATCTCAAAAGTAATGTATCATTTGTTGGAAATTTACTACAAAGTATTTGATATATGACCAAATACTTTTAGGTTAATTGTATTTTCTAATAGTAACAATTTCACCATTTATTGTTTGATAGTTCGGTGAAATATAATATTAATCATCGTAATTGTTCACTTATATCAAATGTTTAAATTATTTGCTGTTAAATATATTTGATTTTGAACCTTATTTTTATCTTTTAAACCTTAATAGAAAAAGGATAACCCACAAATTTTAACCTTATTAGCTTGTTATTATCAAATAAGGTAATAAGGTTAGGGTGTTTGTAGATTTTTTTTGCTACTAAGGTTTTAAAAGCAAAAATAAGGTTTTTTAGAAGCAAATATTTTGATCACGAATGTCTGATTTTTAATACAAGTGAACTGTAACTAATCATCTAATATTGCCCATTTCAGTCGGCTAATTTCATTTTAGTGGTCATTCTTCACTCCGTTCAGAATGACCAATGTATTAAGTCTAATAATATTTTTTAAGGAACACTTTATGAAGGCAACTAATATGAGTTTCAAATATAAAACAGTTTTATTTTACATTTTACTTATTAATTTTCAATCTCCATTATTTGCCCAAAAAGAAATGGGCAAGGAATATGACCTAAAGGCTACTTTTATTTACAACTTCACAAAATATATCAAATGGGCCGATTCTGATTCTGCTGAGGATTTTAAAATTGCAATTCTCGGAGATAATGATATTATAACTCCACTGGAAAAAATTGCAAAAATGAGAACCGTAAATAATCGAAAAATTTTAATAAAGCATTTAGAAAATATACAAGACATCGAAACATGTCATATTCTGTTTATTTCAGCATCTAAGAAAAATGAATTAGACGCAATATTAAAAAAGATTGAGCACAAAAATATTTTAACTATTAGCGACAGTGAAGGATTTGCTCATAATGGCGTCGCTATTAATTTTGTTATCATTGAAGGAAAAATAAAGTTTGAAATAAATAACCGTGCCCTTGAACGTGCGGGACTTCAAGTTAGTTCTCAACTTCAAAAATTAGCAATATTGGTTGAAGAGGAGGGGATATAATCCAATGATTAGCATAAAAGACCTTTCAATCGAGAGAAAACTCATTGCTATGCAGCTTTTAACAACATTTATCGTACTTCTATTTTACGGTATGTTGCTCTTTTTCAATGATCTACATGTTCTCCGAAAATCCGTTATCAACCGCTTAACATCTATGGCGCAGTTAATTGGAGCAAATAGTATTTCTGCTTTAAATTTTTTAGACGAAGAAGCTGCAGAACAGATACTTTCCTCTCTCAAGGCTGAAGAAGATGTTGTTAATGCTTGGATTTATGACGCAGATGGGAATCTGTTCGCAAGATACAGCAAACAGGGATATTCCGATTTTACATTTCCCAGAATAGCAGATGAAGATTATGAATTCGGCATGGACTACACGACCCTATCGAAAAAAATTATTCAAAATGGCGACATTATTGGGATGATTTCATTACGCTTAAGCATGGAACAATCTCGAGTTGTTGTAAATCGAAAAGTTTTAATAGCATTTCTGGTACTGTTTATCGGGATGATTATTGCTTTAATACTATCTCACAAAACCCAAAGAACCATCTCCAGACCTGTGCTTAATTTAGTAAATAACTCTAAAGATATATCTAAAACCGGGAACTATTCGATTCGTGTCCAAAAAGAAGGTAATGATGAAATTGGCATCCTCTGTGATACATTCAATGATATGATGACGCAAATTGAAAAACGTGAAAGGGAGAGAGACAGGGCAGAAGAAGCACTACGTGAGAGCGAAAAAAAATTTAGAACTCTTACATCTAACATTCCAGTGGCAGTTTATCGATGCGCTAATGATCCTGACTGGACAATGGACTTCATTAGTGATGTAATCGAAGAGATTTCTGGCTATAAAGCGTCGGATTTCATTCAGAATAGAGTGCATACGTTTGCCAGCATTATTCATCCAGATGACAGAGAAATGGTGGAAGCGATCGTCCATGAAGCAATTTCAGAGCGTATGCCATACATCATTGAATATCGAATTATCCGCTCTGATGGAAGTATCAGGTGGGTCTATGAGAAAGGTCAGGGTATTTTTTCTGATGATGGGATACTTCTCTGGCTGGATGGAGCCATTTTCGATGTCACTGAACGCAAATACGTAGAAGAAGAACTGAAGCGTACGCATACAATTTATCGTAGAACAATCGAAAATTCACGTGGTGTTCCCTACCAATCGAACTTCGGTGATAACAAATTCGAATTTATTGGAGAGGGCTGGGAAGAAATTTTTGGGATTCCCGCTCAAGACTTTACCTTCGATCAATGGAATAAAATTATAAAAGAAACTATTATCGTGGACACTGAAGCACCAACTGATAACCTGGCTAAATATGTAGCGGCGTTCAGTAATGGAGAAATAGAACGATACAGGGTGGATTTACGGATAGTGACACCCGATGGAGAAGAAAAATGGGTTAATGATTGTTCTCTTCCGATACGAGATGATAAAAGTGGACCAGTTATTGGTTCACTTGGGATTTTGCAGGACATTACAGAGCGTAAGCGAATCGAGCAGGAATTAGCTAAACATAAAGAACATCTTGAGGAGCTGGTTGAAACCCGTACTATCGAATTGATAAAAGCCAATGAACAACTTCAACAAGAAATTGAAGAACGCAAGCGGGCTGAGGAGAAGGTAAGAGCAAACGAGGAGACATATCGTATTGTCATCGAGCAGACAGGTCAAATGGTGTATGATTATGACATTGCCACAGGTCATATTCGATGGTTAGGAGATATTGAGGGAATTACTGGTTATACTTCTGATGAGTTTGCTAAAGTTGATATAGCAGCCTTGGAAGAATTAATACACCCAGATGACCGTAAACTTACGCTTGAAATATTAGATGAAACGATGAAAAAATGTTCTAAGTTTGATGTCGAGTATCGATTAAAAAGTAAAGATGGAACCTATCTCGATATGAAAGATAATGGTGTCTTCCTGAAAGATGAGAAAGGACATGCGTACCGAATGCTGGGTACGATGAAAGACATAACCGAACAAAAACGTATTGAACAGGCTCGACGAGAGAACGAAGAGAAGTTTGAAAGCATTGGTACTTCAGCTCAAGATGCTATCATCATAATGGACAGCGATGGAAAAATCTCATACTGGAATGATGCAGCAACGAAGACATTTGGTTACACAAAAGAAGAAGCTATCGGTCAGGTATTACATGAGTTTCTTGCCCCAAAAAGATACCATGAGGCTTATGAAAAGGCGTTTAGTAAATTTCAGAAAAAAGGAAAAGGCGATGTCATCGGAAAAACGATTGAATTATTTGGTGTCAGAAAAGGCGGAGAAGAGTTCCCTTTTGAACTTTCTCTTTCTTCAGTAAAGATTAAAAACAAATGGAATGCAATCGGAATTTTGAGAGACATTACCGAGCGTAAGAAGGCAGAGGAGAAATTGAAAGAAACCCAGGCACAATTAGTCCAATCTGAGAAGATGGCGTCGCTTGGCATGCTGGTCGCCGGGGTAGCTCATGAAATTAATACCCCAGTTGGCGCTATCAGCAGCATGTATGACACTCAAGTGCGTGCAGTTGATAGATTAAAGTCAACTCTGGATACAATTTGCACCAGATATCCGAAGGAAAATCAGAAAATTGGCAAACTGTTTAAAATTATCGAAGATGCAAACAATGTGATGACTTCAGGAATGTATCGGGTCACCAACATCGTACAACGATTAAAGAGCTTCGCTCGCCTGGATGAAGTAGAGCTTCAGACAGTTGACATACATGAGGGGATCGAAGACACGTTGATCATCGTTCATCATGAACTGAAACACAAGGCTGTGGTAGAGCGCAACTTCGGGGATATTCCTCCAATTTCTTGTTACCCCCGTCAGCTCAATCAGGTTTACTTAAATCTGCTCGTCAATGCCCTCCAGGCGATTGAGGATAAAGGGACAATTACTATTACTACCTTCCAGAAGAGTGATCATATATATATTCAATTCAAGGACACCGGGATTGGAATACCTGTGGAAGCGTTGAATAAAATCTTTGATCCAGGCTACACCACAAAAGGTGTAGGTGTCGGTACCGGTTTGGGATTATCGATCTGCTACCAGATCGTGAAGGATCATAATGGTGAGATTTTAGTCGAAAGCGAGGTTGGTAAAGGCTCGACTTTTACTATTGTTTTACCGTTGACGCCTATTGCCTGAAAATTCGAAGTAGCATTGAAAAATTTTTAAACATGACAAACAAAAAATTGAAATTTAAAGAAAAATACTACTCGTACCGCCTTTTTATTTAATTTATAAAAAATACTTGACTTATCCAAAATAAAATTATATCTTTGAAAGTTAACAAATTTGTAATACAAAATAATAACCAACACAGATTCTCTTTAGTACAATAAAAATCAAATTAAATGATCTCATATATTAAAAGCGGAGGATCTTTATGAAATATAAAGCTTATTTTCTTTTCATCTTAGTTTTCAATCTGCTTTCATTTTCCTTTTCATCAGGTCAAAGTCTCAAGACCATCAATATAGGGCTGGTCATTGATGGGCCCTGGGGAGAGGAAAACGAAATGTTGAAAAGTATCAAACGTGAAATTCTCGAATTGACAACTGGAGAATTTGATATTCAATTTAAAACACTTCAGGCGGATTGGACTATCAGTGAGATCAGGAAAACAATAGATCAACTATTGGCAGATCGAGAAGTGGATCTTATCATTACATTGGGAAGTATTTCCAGTAACGAGGTCAGCCAGCGGACTGAGCCTGCCAAACCTGTCATTGCGCCGTACATCATCGATGCTACGTTTCAGAAACTGCCCATTAAAGATGGCAAAAGTGGCGTCAAAAATTTGAACTATATTAGTGTGCCTGCCACGTTCAAACGGGATATCCAGATTTTCAAAGATATTGTCTCATTTAAGAATTTGGCGGTTCTGATCAATCAATATTTACTCGATGCCTTTCCTGGATTGGATCAATGCTGCAAAGAGACGCTGGAAGAGTTAGACCTTGACGTTGAAATCATCGGAATTGGAGAATCGATTCAGGATGCATTAAATAAACTGCCTCAGCATGTTGAAGCGGTGTATATTCTTCCCCTGCCTCATTTTACCGATGAGCAGTACAAAAAACTTGCCAATGCGTTGATTGATCGAAAGCTGCCCAGCTTTGCTTATGGCGGCGCTGAGAGGGTGGAGCAGGGAATTTTGGCTGGACTGAATAAAGATGTGGTGAATCGGATTTCACGACGTGTTGGAATCAATGTGCAGCGTATTTTGTTGGGCGAAAAACCTGAATCTATTCCTGTCGCAATTTCCCTTAAACAGCAATTAACTATTAATGAGGCGACCGCTAATGCCATTGAAGTTTCTCCATCCTGGGCAGTAATTAATGAGGCTGAAGTTATTGGTAGAGAGCTGCGTCCGATAGATCGAATTTTGGATTTAAATAAAGTCGTACAGGAGGCTATTGCGACAAATTTAGATCTTGCCGTAAAAGGATATTACGTGTCCGCTGGAGTGCAGAATGTTAATGAAGCACGTTCTAAACTTATGCCTTCAATTGATATTTCGGGAACTTATCTGATCATTGACAAAGATCGTGCGGAAAGGAGTTTCGGACAGCAGGCGGAAAAGACAGTGAGCGGATCAGCGACAGCAACACAGATCATCTTTTCAGAACCAGCATGGACAAACCTATCGATTCAGAAAAATCTCCAAAAATCCCGTGAATATGAACTGGAACAGCTCAAACTCGATATTACCAGGGATGCAGCAACGGCGTACCTCAATGTGCTTCGAGCCAAGAGTTATGAAAGAATTCAGCAGGAGAATCTTAAACTCACCAGGCAAAATTTGGATTTAGCTCGAGTTCGAGAAGTTGTCGGCAGCGCGGGTCCTGCCGAGGTCTACCGATGGGAGAGTGAGATTGCCACCAACCGAAAGGCGAGTATTGATGCGAACACGCAAAGAAATTTAGCAGAGATTCATTTAAATCGCCTGCTGCATCGTCCAGCGGAAGAAGATTTTTTAACGCAAGAGATTGATTTAAAGGATCCAACTTTAATCACATCTTACGGTGATATATTTAAGTACATTGAAAACAAACAGGTATTTAGAATTTTTCGGCAGTTTATGTCTGAAGAAGCCCAACGAAACTCGCCCGAATTAGCTGCCCTGGATGCCGCTATTGCTGTTCAAAAACGACTGCTACGGTCTGCTACCAATAGCTTCTGGTCTTCCACAATTGCACTTCAAGGACAGGTTGATAATATTTTTACCAGGGCTGGGGCAGGAAAAGAAGCAATTATTGATTTCTCATCGCTTCCACCAGAATATCAACCTTTCGGACAAATATTTTCCCAATCATTTAAACCGCCCAAAGATTTATCCTGGAATATTGGCTTAAATGTTTCATTTCCACTTTTTAGAAGCGGTGAAAAATTTTTTGTACGACAAAAGGCTATAAAGGAGTTGAATCAACTTCAAACGCAGCGAGATGCAATTGCCGAACGAATTGAACAGCGTATTCGATCAGCTTTGCACTTAGCAGGTGCATCGTACGCTTCCATTCAGCAAGCCAAACTTGCTGCTGAAGCCGCCGAAAAATCACTTCAGGTTGTACAGGAATCTTATTCCCAGGGTCTGGTGTCAGTTGTTGAGTTGTTAGATGTCCAATACGCTGCGTTGGTAACAGATCAGGTCTCTGCGAATTCTGTTTATGATTTTCTGATCGATTTGATGGAGGTGGAGCGAGCTTATGGACACTTTAACTTTTTCTCAACTGATGAACGAAGGGGAGAATTTTTTGAAAGAGCAAATACTTATTTAAAAAAGTCAGGATTGCCAATTGAGTAATATTTTCAATAATAGTTTAGCAGTTAATCCGTTAGGATTTTAAATTCTTTATTTTTGATAATATGTGTCTAAACTTAATCCTATAATTGCTTTGAAAAATTCTATAAGAAAAAATTTTTAGGAGGAGCCATGTCTAAATTGAAATCTTTTTGCATACTTTTATTAATCGCACTCCTTTATCTTTCCTGTGGCAAAGAAGTGCAGGAGGAACAAATCATTCGACCTGTTCGATACTTGCAGGTCTATTCAACTGGGGGAGCAAGAGTTCGCAATTTTACAGGCGTAGCTCAAGCAAACATGGAATCAAGACTTAGCTTTAAAGTTCCAGGAACTGTAAAAAGTTTAGCGGTGCTTGTCGGTGATAACATCAGAAGAGGACAACTCATTGCTGAATTGGATAGAGGGGATTATGAACTGCAGGTTCAGCAGGCTGAGGCAGCACTTGCTCAGGCAAAGGCGCAGGAGCGAAACGCAAAGTCAAATTTTGAACGGGTCAGGACGCTCTTCGAAAGTAATAATACTTCAAAAAGCCAATACGATGCAGCCCGAGCTGCAAATGAATCAGCAAGAGCAGGAGTTAATGCTGCTGAAAAGCAGTTTGAATTGGCAAAATCGCAGCTAAGTTACACAAATCTTACAGCCCCAGTTGACGGAGCTATTGCTACTGTCAATGTCGAGGCAAATGAAAATGTTCAGGCTGGATATCCAGTAGTTGTCCTCACATCAGGATCTCATATCGAGGTCAAGCTTTCCATTCCCGAAATACTGATTGCACAAATGAAAGTTGGCAGTAAAGTAGAGGTTACATTTGATGCAATTCCTGAAAAAGAATATTCGGCGACGGTAACGGAGGTTGGGATCGCAGCAACAGGGGTAGGGACTACCTATCCAGTCACAGTGCGTTTAGATGATCAGGACGATGCCATTCGAGCAGGCATGGCGGCATCAGTTGCCTGTCAATTAGAATCAAAAGATGAGCGAGAACGATTTATAGTACCTACTCATGCAGTCGTTGAAGATCGTCAGGGACGCTTTGTATATGTTGTCAAGCCGATCAAAAATGAAGAAGGTTTTGGAATTATCCATCGCTGTCCTGTTACAATTGGAGAATTAACAGCAGATGGAATTGAAGTCTTTGAAGGACTTTCCGATGGAGAGTTGGTTGTGACTGCTGGAGTGAGTCGGGTTTCGGATAGTTTGAAGGTGAAGATTTAGTTCATAGGTAATTGGGTAACTTGGGAATTTGGAAACGCATTAACTGGGCAATTGCTAAAGTGAGGAACTGAGTAATTGGGTAATTGAGAAATCAGGTGAATCGTCTGAATAGTGAGTCGCCGTTTAACTCAATTGCCTATTTCCCCAATCACCTATTAACCACTAAGGAGATTTAACAAATGAATATAACAAGATTTGCCATTGAAAAAAACCGTATTACTGTTGTTGCTCTAATTTTGATATTATTTGGGGGTATTAATACATTTCGCACCATGCCCCGCGCTGAGGATCCAGGCTTCATTATCCGTTGGGCATTGGTAACGACCGATTTCCCTGGTGCCAGTCCAGAACGGGTTGAAATGCTTGTAACCGATAAACTGGAAAAAGCAATTCAAGAAATGCCCGAAGTCGACTTTCTTTATAGTGAATCAAAGACGGGTATTTCCATTATTATCATTGGTATTAAAGAAGAATACACAGAGATGCGTCCCATCTGGGATAATCTGCGCAGAAAAGTCGAGCGCACTAAAAACCGTGGTGAGCTGCCAATGGGTATTATCGGTCCCCGAGTAAATGATGAATTTGGAGATGTGTTTGGAACGATTGTGACGCTGACAGGTGAAGGCTACAGCTATGCGGAATTAAAAGAAGTCGCGGATGAAGTCCGCAATGAACTTTTAACAGCCGATGAAGTCGCCAAAGTCGAGATTCACGGCGCTCAGGAAGAGCAAATATTTGTAGAATATAATAATGCTCGTCTTTCGGAACTTGGAATTTCACCAGCTTACCTCATCAACATTCTCTCCAGTAAAAACATTATCATGTCTGGTGGAGATGTTACATCAGAAAGAGAAAATATTGTTTTAGAGCCAACTGGTAATTTTGAATCAGTCGATGATCTCAGGCGTACACTGATTAACATTCCAGGCAGACCTGATTTAATTTACTTAGAAGATGTGGCACATATTTATCGAGGATACATTGATCCACCGCAATCCATCGTCCATTCCAGTGGGGATCAGGCACTGGCGCTGGCAGTCAATATGCGTGAGGGCGGCAATATTATCAGGCTTGGGGAGCAGGTCAAAGAAAAAATAGCTCATTTGCAAACAGTTTATCCCATTGGAATTGAATTCGACTTTGTGGCATTTCAACCTGATGATGTCAATGCGAAAGTGAGATCATTTACCAGCAACCTTCTGCAGGCTGTCGGAGTTGTCCTGTTGGTCATGCTGCTATTCTTAGGCATTCGTACTGGTTTAGTCGTTGCCTCCCTGGTTCCTATGGCAATGATTATGAGCCTCTTGCTAATGGGCGTTTTCAATATTGGACTCGATATGATGTCCATTGCCTCGTTGATTATTGCTCTCGGCTTGCTGGTTGATAATGCCATAGTCATGTCAGAATCAATCATGGTACAGATGACAGCAGGGAAAAAACCACTCGATGCAGCTATCGATTCTGCAAGTGAATTAAGAGTTCCACTGCTCACATCGTCGCTCACAACGTCCGCTGCGTTTCTGCCGATTTACCTGGCAGAATCAGGCGTCGGTGAATATTGTGCACCACTTTTTAAAGTTGTAACCATCACTCTGCTTTGTTCTTGGCTTTTGTCTTTGACCATGATTCCCATGCTCTGTGTTCTTTTCCTGAAAGTGAAGAAACAAACCAGTAAAAAAGCATACAACACGAAATTCTATCAAAAGTATCGTTCGTTTTTAATTACCCTGCTTAAACGTCGTGTGTTGACGCTGATCGCTGTTTTTGTTATTTTCATGATCGTGATGCAGGGCTTTATGTTTATTCCCAATATTTTCTTTCCAGATAATGACAAAGCAACTTATACGGCTGAGCTCAATCTTCCCATTGGAACGCCGATCGAACGGACAGCAGAAATCGTAGATGAAGTTGAAGCTTTCATGAAACAGGAACTCGTTACCGATTCATCGCGAATAGATGGGATAACCAACTGGTTTACTTTTATCGGGCAGGGTCCGCCGAGTTTTGTGCTGGGTTTTAGTCCAGAACAGGCAAATCCAGGATATGCCTGCTTTGTCATCAATACAACAACTGGTGGACCGATGCTTGATACACTGGTAAAGAAAACCGAAGCCTTTTGCATTAACAACTACCCAGATGTCCGACCGAATATTAGCCGTCTGAATTATGGACCGCCTCCTGATTTTCCAGTAGTTATTCGCCTTATGGGGAAAGATCGAGATGAGGTCTTTAAATTGGCAGACAAAGTAAAGGCTCAACTCATAAATATTAAAGGGACAAAGAGTATCCATGATGATTGGGGTTTGCGAACCAAGAAACTGGTTGTGAATATTAACCAGGCACGTGCTCGACGGGCGGGCGTGACCAACCAGGACATCGCATTTTCTTTGCAAACAGCCCTGACTGGAATCGTAACAACACAATACCGCGAAGAAGATAACGTCATTCCGATAACACTTCGTTCCGTTGCTGCTGAGCGTCAGGATATCGGTAAGCTGGAAACCATCAATGTCTACTCCCAGGTTACAGGACAAAATGTACCGCTAAAGCAGGTTGCAGACCTGGAAGTTGTCTGGGAATCGTCAAAAATTAGACGGCGCGATTTGCTGAAAGTTGTGAGTGTAAAATGTGATGTTACGCATGAAACTACCCCGATTGCCGTTGCCCTTGAAATGGATAAATGGCTTAAACAAGAGCAGTCAAAATGGGATATTGGTTACAAGTACGAATTGGGTGGTGAAATGGAAAGTTCAGTAGAAGCCAGTAATTCTATTAATGAAAAATTACCAATCGCAGGATTAATAATCATTCTTCTTTTGGTCATACAATTTAACTCCATCCGTCGCCCAGTAATTATTTTAACAGCTATTCCACTTGGAATGATCGGAGTGGTTATTGGATTGTTAGTTATGCGTTCCTATTTTGGTTTTATGACATTGTTGGGAGTAATTTCGCTGGCAGGTGTCGTTATTAACAATGCAATTGTTTTAATTGATCGGATCAGAATCGAAATTGAAGAAAACGGGCTTGAACCACAACGGGCTGTTATAGAAGCTGCTCAGCGTCGCTTACGCCCCATTTTGTTAACAACTGCCACCACAATTGGCGGACTCATACCGTTATATATCGGCGGCGGTCCCATGTGGGAATCCATGGCAATAACAATCATGTTTGGGTTGGCATTCGCAACGTTGTTGACATTGGGATTTGTGCCTGTATTATATTCACTTTTATTTAGAGTGAAATTCAAAGAATTTACATATTAATAGGAGTTCAGTATGTCACTAACAGTCATAGAAAAAGAATTAGTCAATATCGGTGCGTCAGTTGCGACTGGCTGCAAACCTTGAAATGTAAAAAAGAAATATGGAAATATCCCGATTGTGGCTTATTGCCCCGGTGAGTTAAATCAAGTAATTATAAATTCATCAAGTTATTTTATGGAGGATACCACACTTTGAAATCAAAAAAGATATTTGTTACATTTTTGGGTCTTATATGCTTGTGCTATTTCCTGATTGTCACCAAATGTACCAGGTCTAACAAAAGTAACAATACCAATCCACTTTTTGTTGAGCCTTCTGCACAGGATTTCTCACAAAATCCAGAATTATTAGATCGGATTGTGTCAAGTCCACATGGTTACTTACGTTTTATAAATATTCCTTTCAGCAACGAGGTGTGTCATAGATTTAAAAATTCCCTGGTAAATTCACCAGCCCTGAATCTGCACGGCGATGCTCACCTGGAACAATATGCTGTAACGGATTTAGGAAGAGGTTTAACCGATTATGATGATTCCTCAACTGGCCCGGGAGTTATTGACCTGATGCGCTTTGGAGTATCCTTAAAGCTTGCCTGTAAAAAAAGAGAATGGGAAGAGTATGATAAT
>Ga0209636_10005050_pt1 | contig 13481 bp, 11 predicted proteins | sample DeeMarSWOR152_54_FD_187464 | JGI IMG/M metagenome (GOLD analysis project Ga0209636, IMG submission 187464) | Marine sediment microbial communities from White Oak River estuary, North Carolina - WOR-1-52-54 (SPAdes) (version 2) | ecosystem: Environmental > Aquatic > Marine > Intertidal zone >...
AAGGAGTTCCAAGCTCAACTACAAAATAATTAGAGTCTTTTCTTGTAGATTTGAATTCATGGAAAAAATAGTTCTTTGGAACAAAGATTGCTCCGCCGTTTTCTGAGATAAAAGGATGATTATTATGCAGCTTCAATCTGAGTGTTTCGATTTCAGCCCTGGTCTTGCTAGTGCAAAAAACAAGAGGAATATTCTTCTCTTTTAAAGTGTTGATAGCAGGAAGAGCTGGTTCAAATGAATAGGTCTTATGATCTAGAAGTGTTCCATCTAAGTCAGTAAAGACCAGGAGATGGCAGTCCTTCTGGTAGCTGTTTTTAATCAAAAAACTTCCCCAAAAATTTTATTATATTAAATGATGAATAAAAGATTTCTAATAATATATTAGAATTACCGCAGTATGTCAAAGGAAAATAGCTTGCTGTTGAAGGTGTTGAATATAATAGCCCACTTGCCTAATAATGAAGTCAAGAACCAAGGCAAGTAACAAATTCCTACTAGATATTACACAGCAAAACCATAATTATCTATTTGGTTTTACTATTAACCTTGATTTCGTTTAAAATATCTCCAAGATAAGAAGTAAGTTTATTGATTAATTTGGATTTTTCAAAAATAGAAAACTGAACTTTATATGAAAAAAAATGACTATTGGAGGCAGCTAAAATGAGCAGCTTGTATTTTCTTTTCCCCGCCCTGCTTGCGATATTAATTTCTTTTCTTTTCGTAAGAGGAGCGGGTATTGCTTTGATGATGACAGGATTGGAAAAGAGAAAGGCAAGATTCCAGGCATTATCAGCGTTTTCAGGAACTGGATTCACGACAAAGGAGGCAGAGTTAGTAATAAATCATCCTGTAAGGCGGAAAATTGTCACCTGGCTTATGATAATGGGAAATGCAGGAATCGTTACGGTCATTGTAACAGCTACTTCCTCTTTAGCTACGAGCAGGGGATATCAACTGCCAATTAATGTCTTAATTCTTGTTGTCGGCATATTTCTGATATATAAAATAGCAACTTACAGGAAATTTACGAGAAGATGGGAAAACTTTATAGAGAAAAAGCTGGTAAAATCACCCGCGTTTGAAGAGGCTGCAACGGAAGATCTTCTTCATTTTCTCGAGGGTTATGGACTCATAAAGAAAATTATAAGCGAAGACTCTCTTTTGATTGGATGTTCTCTGTCTGAATGTAAATTAAACGAGAGAGGATTATTGGTTTTGGGCATCGAAAGAGGTAAAAATTGGATTCCTACTCCTAAAGCAAAAGAAAAAATAGAAGAAGGCGATAGCATTATCGTCTATGGACCTCTTGATATTTTAAAAAATCTTCTTAAAGAGGAAAGATAGATTTAGTGCCGGTAATTCTTAGTTAAATGGAAAAATTAAAGAGCGTCAAATTTTCATTCATTAAATCTTTTTTTCTTTAATGAAAGATGATACTTATATTATTCCCTAGGAAGGTAAATTAAAATGGTTAAATTTATTAAGAGAGGATTAAAAAAAATTGGTCTTCCGCCCGGAACACCAGTGTTTGTAGGCGAGAAGAAGGTTGAAAAAGCAAAAATCACAATCATTGACTATGATGAAAAACAATTTCAAGAAAAGGAAGCCAAAACGATTGAGGAATGTTTCCCCTTCAAAGATACATCAACTGTGACGTGGATAAATATAGATGGTATACATCAGGTGGATATTATCGAGAATATCGGAAGGCATTTTGAATTACATCCTCTGATACTGGAAGACATCATGAACACAGAACAGCGGCCGAAAATGGAAGATTTCGAGCGTTACATCTATATTGTTTTAAAAATGCTTTATTATGATGAAAAGGAGCATGAAACAAAAATAGAACAGGTCAGTTTAATTCTTGGTGAAAATTTCGTTATCTCGTTTCAGGAAATTGAAGGCGATATTTTTGATCCTATTAGGCAGAGGATAAGAAATGGAAAAGGCCGTATCAGGAAAATGAGAGCTGATTATTTGGCTTATTCATTATTGGATGCAATTGTTGATAAATATTTCATAATCCTGGAGAAGCTAGGAGAAAAGATAGAAGGTATGGAAGAAGAGTTGGTGAGCAATCCAAAACCTGAAGTCTTACATGAAATTCACAGAATGAAAAGAGAAATGATATTCTTAAGAAAATCAGTTTGGCCTTTGAGAGAGGTAATCAATGGCTTGGAAAGAGGAGAATCATCGCTAATCCAAGAATCATCCCGCATATATCTCAAAGATGTCTATGATCACACGATCCAGGTGATTGATACAGTGGAGACCTTCAGAGATATGGTTTCCGGGATGCATGACACTTATCTTTCGGCTATCAGTAACAGAATGAACGAGATTATGAAGGTACTGACCATTATTGCCACGATATTTATTCCTTTGACCTTTATTGCTGGAATTTATGGAATGAATTTTAAATTTATGCCGGAGCTGGAATGGCGCTGGGCGTATTTTGTGGTCTGGTTCGTTATCGTAGTAATTGCTATTTTTATGTTGATTTATTTTAGAAGAAAGAAGTGGCTCTAAAATGATTTTCTAGTGCCTTTCTGACCGCAGAGAAAGATTAAATTAATAAGGATGGTTCTAAAAATGAAAACAAAAACTATAATTTTTATCATCATATGGACACTATTCCTAGTATTTCTTATTCAGAATGCTCAGATCGTCACCCTCCAGTTGTTTTTCTGGAAAATCAGTATGTCCCGTATCATTCTTATAGCAATAACAGTGATTATTGGATTCCTTCTTGGATTCATAGCCGCTGGAATGAAAAAAAAGAGTTATTAAACTTACTAATAGATAACGTTAAGAAATTCTATATTTGTTTGGATTAAAATTAAGGAGGGAGTATCTATGGAATTTGTGAATCTACTTTCAGTGGTCAAAAATTGGTTCTTCACAGCAGGGCTAAAAATTATTCTAATCGCAGTTATCACTTTGATTGTAATGAAAGTGATTAGAGTTATCTCATCGCGGCTGTCTGTTTTATTTCTCAGAAAAAGGGAAGATGAAGAATCAAAAAAAAGGGCAAAAACACTTAGTTCAGTGATTCGCAATTTGCTGAATACAGTGGTTCTGATTATAGCGGTTATGACAGTTTTTGGACAACTTGGTGTCGAAATTGGTCCTCTGCTCGCTGCTGCCGGTATTGTGGGTTTAGCTATCGGCTTTGCAGGTCAAAGCTTGGTGAAAGATTTCATAAACGGTTTTTTTATTCTGCTATGGGATCAAATCCGTGTCGGGGATGTGGTCGAGGTTTCGGAAAGAGGAGGTTTGGTCGAGAGGATCAATCTTAAGATGACTGTTCTACGTGATTTAGCTGGCAACGTTCATTTCGTCCCTAACAGCAATATCGATGTGGTTACCAATATGACTAAAGATTATTCGCGGTATGTATTCGACATAGGTGTTTCCTACCGCGAGGATGTAGACGAGGTAATAGAAGTAATAAAAGAGATTGATGCGGAATTGCGAAATGACTCTGATTTCAAAGAGGATATCTTGGAACCCTTAGAGATTTTTGGCTTGAACAAATTTGACGATTCTGCCATTATCGTAAGGGCCCGCATCAAAACAAAGCCCATCAAACAGTGGCGTATAGGACGAGAGTTCAATCGCAGGCTTAAAAAGAAATTTGATGAAAAGGATATCGAAATTCCTTTTCCTCATAGAACAATTTATATGGGGCAAGATAAAAAAGGAGAGGCAGCACCGATGCGGATCTTCATGGAAGGAAAAAGAAAATAAAATTGGATGGGAAATCAGACAAATTAAATAAAAAAATTATTTTCCTTTCAAAAAAGTTCTTGCTCCACTCAAAAAAGTGCAACCGATAAGATTCTTTAATTAGAGTTCGGGTTTCGGTCAATGAGAGTTCTCGCTATAAACTGCGGAAGTTCCACGTTAAAGTTTCAGCTTTTAGAGCTAAGGCAAGAAGATAAAGGCAATGGTCTGGAAAGACTACTGGCCCATGGCCTCGTGGAGAAGATCGGCACAAAAGGAGCCTTCACTTTCACTATCGAGAATGGCGAATCTATAAATAAGACTGCTGCGATCGCTGACCATGGCCAGGCGACACGCCAAGTTCTCACCTGGCTAGAATCTAACGGTCTCCTGGATCATAATGGTTATTGGTCAGTTGGCCATAGGGTGGTTCACGGAGGTAGCCGTTTTACAGAAGCCGTCGTTATCGATGACCGAGTGTTGGCAGCCATTGAGACTGTCAGCAAGCTTGCACCATTGCACAACAAGCCTGCTCTTCTGGCTATTTATGCAGCCAAAGAAGTATTGGACCAAAATGTGCCAATGGTAGCGGTTTTCGACACATCGTTTCATAACACGCTTCCTAAAAGAGCTTCAACCTATGCGATTAAGAGCAGCCTTACTGAGAAATATGGGATTCGGCGCTTCGGATTTCATGGAATAGCCCATCAGTACATGACAGAAAGGTATAGTGTTATCAAATCCATACCCAACGAACAATCAAAGCTAATCACGTTGCAGTTAGGTAACGGCTGCTCCGCAGCAGCAGTCGCTGGAGGACTTTCTATCGATACTTCGATGGGATTCACTCCTCTTGAAGGCCTAATGATGGGGACACGCTCCGGAGATATCGATCCAGCATTACCTGGCTTTCTTGCCAGCCAGGAGGATGTAGGAATCGACGAGGTAGAGGAGTGGCTCAACACTCGCTCAGGTCTCCTTGGAGTTTCGGGACGCTCTCGCGATATGCGTGACCTCTTAAAGGCGCTGCACCAAGGAGACGCCAAGGCAGAGTTAGCCATAGAGATGTTCTGTTACCGTGTGCGAAAATATATTGGTGCTTACCTGGGAGTTCTGGACGGGGCAGATGCTCTCATCTTTGGAGGGGGTATCGGTGAGAATGCGCCCCTAGTGCGATCACGCATCTGCGCAGGTATGGATTGGTGTGGGCTTCAGCTGGACGAGGATAAGAACGCCAAGATAGTAGGCAATGAGGAACGTATCACTACCGATGATGCTGAGCTACACGCCTATGTTATTCCTGTCAACGAAGCACTAATGATAGCCCGTAACACAGTTCGGTGTTTGCAGCGCTATATGAGATGAGTAAATACCTTATTGAATGATAGACCATAGCCTTTATTAGAGGAGGCTTCTATGTCTGAAAAAATGAATATTGAGGAAATCCGAAAAGAAGAATGGGTGAACCTGTATCGCAAGAAGTATCCATTAGCAGATCGTTGGGCTGCGGGCTATGGACATGTTGATCATAGTGTTGAAACCCAGTACCGAATATTCTCTATGGCAGAAATGCTCGAGGCCCGGAAGACAAAAGGAGATGGCGTACCGCTGTTCGATCTACTCTCCGTTGCAGACCAGTTAGCATGCGCAGCAATGTGGCTTGTAGTTCATGAGACCTATGCTCAGAATGTCTACTTGGACGGCCGGGATCTTTCGCCTGAGGATTTTAAAACTCACCCCGAAGGACACACTGGCGGTGCCCTTAATATGGTTCCCGCCTACGTCGGCTACATAACAATTAATGCCATAACCGGCATAACGCGGTCGTGGATCATGGGTCAGGGACACTGTGTTGCCGCCGTCGACTCTGTAAACCTCCTGGTCAACAATATGACGCCAGCCCATCAAAAGAGATACGGCCTGACTGACGAGGGGCTTACAAGCTACGTACGGGATTTTTATTCCTACAAATTGACGTCGGAAGGGAAGCAGGACTCCCCTCTAGGGAGTCATGTTAATGCCCACACCGCAGGCGGACTTGCAGAAGGAGGATATCTAGGTTTCACAGAGCTTCAGTACGTTCATATGCCGCTTCCTGGGGAACGGTTGGTCGTCTTCCTCAGTGATGGAGCATTCGAGGAACAGAGGGGAAGTGATTGGGCACCCCGCTGGTGGCGGGCTGATGACTGCGGCCTTGTAACACCCATCATGATCAATAACGGCCGCCGTATAGATCAGAGGACGACGATGTCCCAGCAAGGAGGGGTAAACTGGTTTCTCCAGCATCTGAAACTTAATGGTTTTGATCCCTTCATCTTCGACGGGAGAGATCCAGCTGCGTTTGCCTGGGCTATTTTCGAAATGGAATCCCGGTTAGAAGCCTGCATCGAGGCAGTGCGTTCAGGGGGAGTTCGATACCCGATACAACTGCCCTATGGCATTGCTGTTGCACCCAAAGGCGCAGGATTTGCCAACGAAGGAACCAACCTTGCTCATAATCTTCCCTTGGGGGGGAATCCTCATGCTGATCCGGTGGCAGCCGCAGAATTCAATGAGAGCGCCCGACGTCTGTGGGTTCCCTTGAAAGAGCTCGATAAAGTAATCAGTAAATTCCAAAATCATAAGATTTCAAGGCGGCCTCAAGAGAGGGATCATGCTCTCGTCAACAGAAATGTCAAATTGCGAGAAGTCCCTCCTGTCATTTCTAGGCCCGTTCCCGATGATCGCCTAGACAGTGCTCGATGGACGAGGACCTCTCCAATGTACGCTGTGGACACAATGTTCCTGGCCATTGTTAGAGCCAATCCTCACTTACGTCCTAGAGTCGGAAACCCTGATGAGATGCGCTCCAATCGTCTGGTAAGAACTCTGGAGGCTCTAAAGTTCCGTGTTACTGATCCCGAACCAGATATCCCAGAAGACATCCACGGGGCCGTTGTTACAGCCTTGAATGAAGAGGCGGTTGCTTCTGCAGCCCTGGCTAACAAAGGTGGAATCAACCTCATCCATACCTATGAAGCTTTTGGCACCAAGATGCAGGGAGTAATACGCCAGGAGATTATTTTCGCCAACCACTGTAAAGAAATGGGCCGCCAACAGGGATGGCTTTCTATCCCGCTGGTGCTTACATCGCACACGTGGGAGAACGCAAAGAACGAGCTTTCTCACCAGGATCCGGCTATGGTCGAATCAATGTTAGGTGAGCTATCCGATGTATCCAGAGTAGTCTTCCCACCAGACTATAATACTGCAGCTGTCATGATGCAGGCGCTTTATCAAACACAAGGCCAGATATGGACAATGGTGGTTCCTAAGTACGAGAATGTGCCTGATCTTTTCACCTTGGAAGAGGCAAAGCGTTTACTCGAACAAGGGGTTCTCCGTCTAAACTGGGCAGGACACAAAATGAAGGAGGAGCAAATAATCTTAACCGCTATCGGAGGTTATCAACTGGAGGAGGTGTTGAAGGCCTCTATACGCCTAACAGCTCGAGATATCCCTCACTCTGTGGTGTACATGTTTGAACCAGGGAAGTTGCGGACTCCTCGCAGCGATGGGGAACGCATCTATCGAGCTCCAGCCAAATTGATATCAGAGCTATACCCTGACACTGTAACAGCTCGCCTATTCATCACTCATACCAGACCTGAACTGATTGTAGGTCTACTTCAGACACTTAACACTGGCAGGGACAAGACAGCGGCCTTAGGATTCATAAACCAAGGCGGCACTCTGACCGTCGCCGGAATGCTTTTCGTTAACCGTTGCACTTGGGCTCACATTTTAGAGGGATCCGCTCGCCTTCTTAGCTTGTCTAAAGATGAACTGCTGACAAAAGAAGAACAGCAAGCGTTGGCTGGCGAGGCTTCCCCTGAGGGCGTGATCATCAGATGATCCGATGCTCAAGGAGGTCGAGGAACAGTAACTGCTTAAAATGAGTTTGAAGGAGGTTTCTGTAATGCATCCAACTCCCAGGAAGTCAACCGAGCCGCACACTATAGCCTACTTTTCTATGGAGGTTGGTCTTGACCCAACTATGCCAACATATAGTGGCGGCCTCGGAATTCTTGCCGGGGACACACTCCGTGCTGCCGCAGATTTAGGTATCCCCTTGGTGGGTGTGACGCTGTTGCACCGGAAAGGATACTTTCGGCAACACCTCGACGGAGGCGGGAATCAGTCCGAGACCGCTTCCCGTTGGAATCCTGAAGAGTTCCTTGAACCTCTGGCACCACGCATATCCATAATTATCGAAGGAAGGGAAGTGCGTATTCGAGCATGGCGTCGCCATATTATCGGCGTGTCAGGTCATAACGTTCCCGTGTATTTTCTTGACACAGATTTGCCCGAGAACAATGACTGGGATCAGACCCTTACTGATCACTTGTATGGCGGAGACGAATACTACCGTTTATGTCAGGAAGTCGTTTTGGGATTAGGAGGAGTGGCCATGCTCAAGGCCCTCGGTCACATGAGCACAAGAGTATACCATTTGAACGAAGGACACTCTGCGCTCCTTGCGCTTGCGTTGTTGAGGGAACAGGCCGAATCGAGTAATACTCATACTATTACTAAGGCAGACATTGAAAAGGTGCGTGACAGATGTGTATTTACCACCCACACACCGGTGCCTGCAGGACATGACAAATTTCCGATGGACTGGGTCCGGCGAATACTCGGTGAGGAACAGGCCAACTTCTTAGTTTCGGCTCAGTGCTGCCTTGATCAAGCATTGAACATGACCTACTTAGCCCTCTTTTTTTCGCGTTATGTTAACGGAGTTTCCAGCCGTCACGAGGAAATCTCTCAAAGCATGTTTCCTAACTACCCAATTAACTCTATAACCAATGGTGTGCATGCTGTCACTTGGATCTCATCGCCATTTCGAGGCCTTTATGATCGTCATATAGAGGAATGGCAATACGATAATCTCTACCTGCGTTACGCTATAAATATTCCTGTTGATGAAATTATCGAAGCTCACACACAAGCTAAACTAGAGCTTCTCGCAGAAGTAAAGAAACGAACTGGCATTTGTCTAGACCCTACTTCTATGACTATTGGCTCTGCGCGACGGGTCACCGAATATAAAAGGGCCGACCTTCTATTCTATGACAAAGATAGGCTTAAAGAGATAGCACATCAAATCGGACCCATCCAGGTCATATTTGGAGGCAAGGCCCATCCCCAGGATGAAAGCGGCAAGGCCTTAATTCGCCGCATTTTTGAAACAAAGGTAGCTCTGGGAGATGAAGTGCGCGTTGTATATCTAGAGGAATATGATATGTCATTGGCGAAATATATGTGTTCTGGAGTAGATCTTTGGCTTAACACCCCGCAGAAACCTCAGGAAGCCTCCGGAACAAGCGGAATGAAGGCAGCACTAAACGGCGTACCAAGCCTGAGTGTATTGGACGGTTGGTGGATTGAGGGACATGTGGAAGGCGTTACAGGGTGGTCAATCGGCGATAGTCGGGAAGTCGAGAGCAATCCCTCCGCGGAAGTCTCTTCCATGTACGATAAATTGGCATTGGTAATCCTCCCCATGTTTTACCAGCACCCCCGTTCGTATGCTGAGGTTATGCGCTCGACAATTGCCCTGAACGGCTCTTTTTTCAATGCCCAACGCATGATGGTCCAGTATATGAAAAACGCTTATATGGCCACCGATTATACATAACTTGTATTAATTCGTTTCCACGGTAGCATTATGGAAAGTCCAAAGAAATCCTGATTTCAGATAGCATTGTACCAGAAACCGTAAAAGCCTAACAATCCCTGAGGGAGTTTCTCATATCTTGTAAATTAAAGTTTTTTTAAAATTATCTGTTTCATGTGCCAAATCCGAAACTAAAATTTTATTGACAAAGTGGTTATAATTGGATAAAAAAAATATAGTCTTGTTCTAAGATTAAATGAATTTCTTATATCTATAAACTGCCAGTTGGGATGGGTTAATTTATAAAAAGAAGGATGTATGGAAATCCATGAATTTCTAAATAAAGAAAGGAGGTTAAAAGCATGGCTTTCGAATTATTTTCAAAACTTGTAAATGGTATAAGAGGTGGCGTAAGAGGCGCACTCAAAGGTACAGCTGATGTGGGGAGTACCGCGTTAAATGTAACCAAAGACCTAACCGTCAACACCTTAAAAGGGGCGAGTGAATTTGTAGCTGCTGGTATTCGAGTTCCTGCTTCGATTGTAAAGGGTGCCATTTCAGGAGTTTCAGATTTGGGCGTTGCTGTTGTTAAAGCCGTTAAAGGTGTAGTCAATGGAGCTATACAAGGGGCAGTGGAATCCGGAATTGAACAGGAAGATGCAGTGAAAGGTTCTGTAGCTCAAGCTGTACACAGCGCAAAAGAGTTAGGAGTGGATATAGCCAATGTTGCCGTTGAAGCGGTTAAAGGTGCGATTTCCGGGGTAAAACAGGTTGGGGGGGATACCGTATCAGCCACAAAGAATTCAGTATTAGCTGCTTTCGATGCTGCTAAAGAGATAGGCGATGAAGCGGCTGATTCAGTAAAGAAAGCACTTCAAGAAAGTGTAGACGGCGCCAAAGGAATTTTTGACGAAATCAAAAAGTAATAAAAGATATTTTCTTCCGATCTTTTTTTCTGTTTTTAATTCAACAGCACCGCCTATCCGGTGGGAACCCGTTACTAGTATACGTATATTTCTTTCAGAATTAAATTCTTTTGATTTATGAAAAATTATATTGAAACAACAGAAATCAGCTAAAACTCCGTATGCTATAGTTTTCCCCAAAAAAGCCTGAAGGGGAATTTGGGGATGTCAAAACTATTTAAAGAATTTCCTCCCAGAGGGAAGATCGTTTTTTTTGTTGCCAGATTATTCGGAATAGATCTAAAGATCACTATTCCTATGGAAAAGCTTATAAAAAAAGCTGAAAAATAAAGTATTAGGGATTGTATCCGCGCCTACTTAAAGATTTCTTCCTCTGAAAAGAGTTAGATTGGATAAAAATATGAAATATATTAAAAAAAAAAAAAAATAATTGTGACTTTTAGATTATGCTTTGTGTCGTTATTTAATGGAACAAAGAAAAATGATTATAATGCCAGAATATGAATTTATTGGAAGCTATAAAGAAAGTACAAGATAGGAGAGAAGGATGCATTGCAGCTTTCGAGTATCTCATCGAGAGATTTAAGAACAGGATATTTACTGTGTGTTACAGAATAATAGGTAATATTGAGGATGCAAAAGATATTTCTCAAGATACATTTATTGAAATCTACATGAAATTAAAAACTCTGCATGATCCACGAAAGTTTTCTGTCTGGATTTATAAGATTGCTGTAAATAAAAGCATTAATTTTTTGAGGAAAAAAAGGAGAGTCTTAATATTCAGCAAAGCTAATTTATTTGTTGCCAAAGAAAAAAACAAGGAAATTATTAAAAGAGATACAATTAATTTTCTTTTAAGCAAGCTAACTCCTGATTACAGAACTGTTTTAGTCCTTTTCTATATTGAAGACAAAACCATAAAGGAAATTGCTAGTATTCTGGATATTACAGAAAGTGCGGTGAAGATGCGTCTTACAAGAGCAAGGGAGAAACTAAAAAATCTAAAGAGGTATATATATAAATGGTAAAAGAAAAAGAGTTGTTTAGAACCAGAGGAAAAGTGTTGGCTCCAGATAATTTTACAAAGAGTACAATTTTAAAAATTAACCGAAGAATTACAACCAAGGAATTTTTTAATTTAATATTTTTTGGTTTTAATCGTGTCCTTGTGTTTTTCCTTGAGGCTTTAGATACGTTCTTTAAACCAAAAAGAAAACCAGAGGTATGATTATGAAAGAATTCTTTTCTGAACTATTTGAAGCAGGGAAATTTTTAGATTCTGCCGAAGATCTAATGACAGAAGTATTGGCCTATCTTCCTAAGATTTTCTTGGCAATTCTTATAATCCTTTTCGGTTGGATCATTGCCAGGATTTTTTCTAAAGTCATTGATAAATTGGGGAAGAAACTTGGCCTGAACAAAATGTTTGAAAAGTTAGGCATTACAAGAGGCCTGAGGAAGATAGACGTAAAAAGACCGGTTTCTTCTATATTTTCTGCTGCTGTATTCTGGATTATTTTTCTTGTTTTTCTGTTTTTAGCAGCGGATATCTTGGGACTTGGTGCTGTATCTATTGCTATTGGAAAAATTATCTCTTATCTGCCGAATATTCTGGCTGCCCTAGTTATTTTTATTGTCGGACTTTTAATTGCTAATTTTGTGAAAAGAATAATAACCTCATCAACAGGGGCAATTGGAATCGAATATGGAGAAAAACTGGGGCTAGTTGTGGCTTACATCATCATAATTGTTGTTGCCATATCAGCCTTGTCCCAGCTAAAAATCAGCACACCGATTTTCGTCAGTATTACGAATATCATCATAGGAATTCTGGTTTTTTCTTTCGGGGCTTTATTTATTTTTGGCTCAAGAAACATAGTTGAGAACATACTCTCCGGTTATTATATCAGAAAGGATTTCAAGGAAGGAGACTATATTACCTGTGGAGATATAAAAGGGAAAATTGTGGAAATAGGCTCAATAAATACCGCATTAGAAGATGGAGAGAATAGATGGATGCTTCCCAACAGTAAATTTATGAAAGAAATAGTTTTGAAAAAGAATAAATAAGAATGATTTATTTATAGATCCCTGCTTCTAGCAGGTTATCAAAATTTTTATTTAAGGAGGTCATCATGAGTCACCTAACAACTTATTTTTCCGCTAGGCCTGAATTCCTCAGGGATATTACAGAACCTCTTCAAGCTGCCTGGCTAAAGATTGCTGAGGTAGTAGGCGGACTTCTTCCTAAAATAGTGGGATTCCTCTTAATCCTAATTATAGGATGGTTGTTGTCAAAGCTATTTGCCTTTCTTATTCAAAAACTTCTTAGGTTGGCAAGGATTCACATTTTGTCCGAGAAAGCGGGAGTGGAGAAATTTCTCCAAAAAGGAGGACTAAAAAGAGATGCTGTAAACATTGTTAGTCGTATTGCCTACTGGTTTTTTATTATTATTACCTTTATCGTTGCTTTTAACTCAGTAGGTCTTACTGCGGTTTCCGAGGTTCTTAATCAATTGTTGCTGTATTTTCCGAATATATTCGTAGCTTTGGTTATCCTAATCATTGGATTTTATTTGGCTCGATTTGTATCAGGATTAGTTCAAGTGCTTGCTGGAAATATCGGAGTCGAGAAGCCGGATGTTGTTGGCAATATTGCTTATGCTATTGTGATTGTTTTTATCGTCCCGATCGTCCTTAACCAGCTTCGTATCGCCTCTGATCTCGTCACGAACACTTTTCTTCTTCTCTTTGGAGCATTATGTTTGGCTTTAGCTATTGCCTTTGGATTGGGAAGCAAGGATTTGGTTTCAGGCCTTTGGGAAAAAAGTAAGTTCGTAGAAAAAATCAAATCCAAGAGAGAATAGAGATAGAAGTAAGTTTTAGCTGAGATATTTAAGTTTCTTTTTATAAGTAGAATATCCTTAAATTATAAAAAGGGAATTCTGCCTATATTATTTGGATAATAATTTTAAAAGCATTTAGGCAGAAAATGCAATGCAATTAGTTAAATTTATTAGAAGACATAAAGCATTAACCCTTCTAACATTGATTTTAATTGTCGTTCTTATCGTTCTTTTTCAGAATTCTGATTATATTAACTTTAGAATTCTTTTTTGGCAGTTTTCAGCTCAGAAAGTTATTTTTATCCTTGGAGCTAT
>Ga0209636_10005051_pt1 | contig 13480 bp, 10 predicted proteins | sample DeeMarSWOR152_54_FD_187464 | JGI IMG/M metagenome (GOLD analysis project Ga0209636, IMG submission 187464) | Marine sediment microbial communities from White Oak River estuary, North Carolina - WOR-1-52-54 (SPAdes) (version 2) | ecosystem: Environmental > Aquatic > Marine > Intertidal zone >...
CGGGTGACATCGCCTCATTCGGCGCCGATCATTCTGCTCTACGGACAATCGGGTGTGGGCAAATCGTCGCTGCTAGCAGCAGGATTAATGCCCAGGCTGGAATGCAGTTTTGAAATTCGCTACTGCCGATGGGTGCAGGAGATTGGTCTGCTGGGCACGTTGCAGGAAGCACTTGCTATTTCTTTAAAGGAGGGTGCGATTGGAAACGCCTGGCTGAGCTTAGAAGACCAGCTAAAACGACCTGTGCTGGTCATTTTGGATCAAGTTGAAGAAGTGTTCACTCGCCCAAATAAGGGACAGCCTCGTGAGTTTCAGCAATTCCTGGATGCACTGAAGGAAATTTTTGTTGATGTGAACAAACGTCCCAACGGTAAGCTGATTCTCAGCTTCCGCAAAGAGTGGCTGGCAGAGATCGAAAAACGGCTCAGGGAACATAAGCTCGCTCGCAACCTGATTTTCCTGGAACGATTGGATCGACGGGGGATTATGGAAGCGACTGCCATGCCTGCTCAATCCAAGCGATTGCAAGAACAGTATCGAATGAAAATTGAAGATGGCTTGCCCGAAATTATTGCCGATGATCTGCTGGAAGACCGTGACTCACCCATTGCGCCCACCTTACAAATTCTGTTGACCAGAATGTGGGAACAAGCCATTAAACAGGATTACGATCATCCTCATTTCACCATTGATTTATACCAGGGACTGAAAAAACAGGGCATTCTGCTTAAAGATTTTCTGGAACAGCAATTGGAACAGCTCAGGCAATGGCAGCCAGAAATCGTGGATTCGGGACTTGCCCTGGATGTTTTGGCATTCCATACCACTCCCCTGGGAACAGCGGAGCAGCGCACCCATGAACAACTTGAGCAAAACTACAGCCATCGACAAGATATTCTTCCTGCTTTGATACAGAAATGTAAAGACCTGTATTTATTGGTCGATCCTGCCCAGCAACAGGGACAACAAAGGAGCGATGGAGTAACAAGGCTGGCGCATGACACGCTGGCGCCACTCATTCGTCAACAATTCGATGAATCTGATAAACCTGGACAGCGTGCCGTCCGTATTCTGATGACAAAGATGAGAGATTTTGATGAGCATAATGACAGGATATGGTTAGATGCTACAGATTTAGAGACGGTTGAGAATGGTTTAAGAGGTATGAGAATCCTGAGTGATCATGAAAATAAACTGTTAGGGATAAGCCACCAAAAAAGAACCCGAAGCAAAAGGATAAGGAAAATAATCTGGTCAACGGGTTCGGTTATGATCCTTTTAATCATCCTTTTTGCCGTTTTTGCCTGGATAAGCATGAAAAAAGAAAATCGGCAAGCCAAGAGAGCAAAAGTAAATTACTTGATTAATCTAGCTGAGCAGTTCTCTAAAACAGATAAAACAAAAGCCATCAGGATTGCACAAGCAGTTTATGATTTAGCTCCAAAAAATCCGCCTATCCATCCACTTAGACTCATGCATAACATATATTACGACCAGGTGATTAGATGTTTTTACATGAATTTTAAGCATGATGGTGAAGTCAACTCGGCAGTATTTTCGCCTGATGGCAGCAAGATTGTCACTACCTCAGGGGATATAACCGCAAAGCTGTGGACCGCCGCTGGTGAGTCACTTGCTGTTTTTAAGCCTAATTATAAGATCAACTCGGCAGTTTTTTCGCCTGATGGCAGCAAGGTTCTCACAACATCAAGGGATAGCACGGCAAAGCTGTGGACAGTAGCAGGTGAACCTATTGCCGTTTTTAAGCATGATCATTGGGTCAAGTCGGCAATCTTTTCTCCCGATGGTAGTAAGATTCTCACCGCATCAAGGGATAATACGGCAAAGCTGTGGACAATAGCAGGTGAATCGTTAGCTGTTTTTAGGCATAATAATGATGTCTTCTCGGCAGTCTTTTCTCCTGATGGCAGTAAGATTCTCACCGCATCAATTGACCAAATGGCAAAGCTGTGGACAATAACTGGTGATTATTTAGCTGTTTTTAAGCATGATACTGGGGTACAATCGGCAGTCTTTTCGCCTGATGCTAGCAAGATTCTCTGCACATTAGTGAATGGTAGTGCAAAGCTGTTGACAATAGCTGGTGATGCTCTTGCCATTTTTAAACATAATAATGCAGTAAGTTCATCCGTCTTTTCTCCTGATGGCAGTAAGATTCTCACAGCATCAGTGGATGGAACGGCAAAGTTATGGACAGAAGCTGGTGATTCCTTAGCAGTTTTTAATCATGATCTTGGTGTCATCTCGGCTGTCTTTTCACCTGATGGCAGCAAGATTCTTACCGCATCAGGTGATAGAACGGCAAAGCTGTGGACAATAGGTGGTGATTGCCTTGCCGTTTTGAAGCATGATTATGATATCAACTCAGCAGTCTTTTCTCCTGATGGCAGCAAGATTCTCACTGCATCTGATGATAACACGGCCAAGCTATGGACAATAGTAGATGATTCACGTGCTGTTTTTAAGCATGACGCTGCGGTCAGCTCAGCAGTCTTTTCTCCTGATGGCAGCAAGATTCTCACCGCATCATTGGATAGCACGGCAAGGCTGTGGACAATAGTAGATGATTCACATGCCGTTTTTAAACATGACGCTGCGGTCAACTCAGCAGTCTTTTCTCCTGATAGCAGACAGATTTTGACCGCATCAAATGATAACAAGGCAAAGCTGTGGACAGTAGCAGGGGATTCCTTAGCTGTTTTTAAGCATGATCATTGGATCACGTCTGCAGTCTTTTCGCCTGAAGGCAGCAAGATTCTTACTGGATCAGCGGATCGAACGGCTAAGTTATGGACAATAGCTGGTGATGCTCTTGCTGTCTTTAAGCACGATGGTTGGGTCCACTCAATAGTCTTTTCTCCTGATGGCAAAAAGATTCTAACAGTATCATTATTTGATAAAACGGCAAAGCTGTGGACAGTAGCAGGCGATTTTCTGGAAGATTATAAACATAATCTTTCAGTATTCTCAGCAGTCTTTTCTCCAGATGGAAGCATGATTCTCACAGCATCACATGATAAAACAGCAAAGCTGTGGAAATTATTTGGTGATTCCTTAGCTATTTTTAATCATGATGATGTGGTCAACTCGGCAGTCTTTTCTCCAGATGGCAGCAGGATTCTCACAGCATCATTGGATAACACGGCAAAGTTATGGACGGTAGCTGGTGGTCCCCCTGCTATTTTCAACCATAATAATCGGGTCAACTCGGCAGTCTTTTCTCCTGATGGCAGCAAGATTCTCACTACATCAGGTGATAAAACTGCTAAGCTATGGACAGTAGCTGGTGATTTGCTTGCTGTTTTTAATCATAATGACTTTGTCACTTCGGCCGTCTTTTCTCCTGATGGTAGCAGGATACTCACCGCATCATGGGATGGAACAGCAAGGATGTGGTTAACTCCTGAAGGAATTTATGAATGGCTAAAAACCGCTCCAATTTATCAGTTATCAGAACAGGAGAAAAAGGAGTATGGGATACTTGAATAGTTTTTAAAAATAAAATCATTGCCTGCGAATGAAAATGCAATTGAGTAACTGGGTAATCACGCCACAGGCGGATGCGTATTGAGTAATTTGGTAATTGGGAAAGCTAAGATATTGAAGTACGATGAAGCGTTCCAAAATTAATTACAAGGACAATCAATGGAAGGAATATTTGAAATTCTTCGAAACGCCTTACCCGAAGCCATCGGCGGGCTAATCGCTGCTGGAATTATTGCCCTGTTAAGTTATCTCTTTGTTAAGCGACTTCGGAAAGCAACGCCGCAAGAGAAAGCGCCGCAGGAACTGCTGCCTGAACCACCTGTACTAGAAATATACTCCAATCTTCCCTCTCGCACTGAATTCATTGGTCGGAAAAAAGAAATGGAGCGGGTCAGGGCGGCACTGAACTCCCGTTATTTTCTGATTTGCATCGATGGCATTGGTGGGATTGGCAAGACGTCCCTGGCATTGGAAGTGATTCATGAATGCCTGCGATTCAGCAAAGGTGAAATTGCAATTGAAGAAGGAAAGCAGGCTGAATGCGCCATTCCAAAATTCGATGGCTTTATCTGGACTTCGGCAAAGGATCGGGAGTTGCGGTTGAACGATATTCTGGATGCCATTGCCCGTACCCTGGATTGGCCTGGCATTGCCCAGCAGCCATATCTGGAAAAAATTGAGTCGGTGCGAAAACTGTTGCAAACCAAACACTATCTGCTCATTGTGGATAATTTTGAAACCATCACCGATGAAGCTGTCCGTGATTTTTTGTTGAAGATACCTGAGCCCAGCAAAGTATTAATCACCAGCCGTGAACAGAAACTCCAGCAAGCCTGGGCAGTATCCATTAAAGGTTTGGAACAGGATGAAGCGTTAGCTCTTATTCGCAACGAAGGTCAGCGGTTAGGATTAAAGTCAGTAGAAGAAGCTGATGATCAAGTCCTTTTGCGTTTATACCAGGCAACAGGCGGAGCACCTTTAGCCATTAAATGGTCGGTCGGTCAGATCAAGCAGAAAGGGCAGTCGCTGGATACGGTGCTGGCAGCTCTGCATGAGGCGAAGGGGGATATTTTTGAAGAAGTATTTGCTCGGTCGTGGTCATTGCTCGCCGAAGATGCGCAGAGAGTTTTGATGGTCATGCCGATCTTTGCGGCATCAGCTTCCAGGGATGCCATTGAAGCTGCCAGCGATGTGCATCATTTTGCGCTGGATGAGGCGCTGGGGCAGTTGGTGCAGATGTGGATGTTAGAGGTCACTGATGAATTGGAAACAACGAATAGAAGGTATAGTGTCCATCCGTTGACCAGGGCTTATTCAAAAGCAAGAGGAAAAGGAGATGAACAATTTGAGAGAATAGTGAAATCCAATGCAATTATTTATTACTATAAATTTGTTCAGCAATATGGAAATCAAAATTTCGACAATTATGATATTTTAGAGAGTGAGAGAGAAAACATTATTAGTATTATTGAGTTATGTATCAAAAATGAGCTTTGGCAGGAGTACTTAAATCTATTTGAAAACTTTGGTTTTTTTCTATGGACGCGTGGATATTGGCAAGAGATATTGCAATTTGGGAAAATGGCATTGACGGCTGCGAGAGGACAGAAAAACAAGGAAGCTGAAAAAATTACTTACATAGGATTTGCAGTGACTTATTTAAAAATGGGAAATTATGAAGAAGCAAAACACAACATAGAGAAATATATGCAACTTGTGGAAAGCCATAATGATATTGATGGAATCGGTTTAGGAATTTGTTATCTCGGAAAGATAGCTCGAGAACAGGGTGATATTGAAAAAGCATATTCATTGGCGAAGGATGCCCTAAAAATTGCCCGACAACAAAAAAATTATATATCAGAAATTCATATCAGAAGTGATATTGCACAGCTTGATTTGATATCTAAAAATTATTCTGAAGCAGAATCGAAATACAGAAAATCGATAGTGGAATTTAAGAAATTAGGTCTTGAATATTACACTTTAGCAGAGCTGGCACATCTTGCAGATTTATTGCTGCTGCAAGGAAAAATAGAAGAAGCACAAAACACATATCTGGAATGTCTGACTTTAAATCAAAAATATGGAAGAAAAGACATTATTGCTAAAGCAAAATTAGGACTTTCAAAGCTTTATGAAAGAAAAAAAGAGAACGGGGAAGCTCTCAATCAAATCAATGAAGCGCTTCTTCTTTTTGAAAAATTAGGAATGAAAAAATATATCGATGAGTCACAAGAAATGATAGTCCGACTTGAGAAAAAAATAAGAAAATGAGAAAAGACTTTTTCAAGGGAGGAAATAGGGATTGTAGAATACGTCGCATGAAAACCGCCTGCGAATGAATCCGCAGTCTTAGAGATGGAAAAGCGCTAAAGCGTTTTAAAAAATAAGATTCTTTTTGTGGTTCAATATTAGCGTCGTTTACAACGCTTGCATGTCTGATGCTGTTGATTCATCATCATGTGACTGTGTTAAATGATGACGCTACGCCAGATCGACTCAAAAATTGCATTTTGAATGAAGAAGAAAAAATAAAGGAATCAGTAATTGATTTAGTCCATCGTTTAGGTTGCCAACGGATATTTAGAAAACAAGATAGAAAATTGAGAATTTATTGAGGAGAAAGGAAAACAGGAATATTATATTTATATTAGAGTTGTAATATGTGATTAAAGCAAATGTATTATAAAAGCAATACAAATGTATGAGCACGATCGCAGGTTACATAAGGAGTTCCTTTTTCTTCATAGTTCTTTTTGACATCGAATTTTTAAAGGAAACGAACAAAGAAAAAAAAGAAATTTATGATATAGGTGTGTTGAATCAGGCTATTTAAAAGCGGAAGGTAACTTGTTTTTCTTCACCATGTAAAAAACACATCGTGAAGAAAAACCAAGTTTTTTTGATTATAGGGACAGGCAGCACCTTCGTAGAATCAAAGATTATTAAGAGCATCTTGCGCCTGTTGTTTAATATCCCTGGCGACGACATGATCATAGATACCAAGAGAAGCAAGAGACGTATGACCTGTTAATTTTTGAATCATTGAAAGACTCCAACCATTTCTTATTAATTCTGTGATGAAATAATGTCTGAAGTTATGAAAGATAAAATTCTTTTGTATTCCTACCTTTTTGACAAATTGTTTTGTTCGATATTGGATTGTTCGATAACTATACTTTCTAAAAACATAATCACTTGGTTTTAGTTTATTCCTCTCGATAAGTTTCCTTAATTCCCTGCAGAGTTCATTGTCCAACACAGCCTCAGATTCTACTCTCCTGCGTTTTTTGAGTACTTTTGTAACCATGATTTGACGATCAAAATCAATGTCTTTAACCTTTAAATCATAATACTCAGCTAATCGCCTTCCAGTCTTTTTAGCGACGAGAAAAAGAACATAATAGTATTCATCAAGCATAGATGCATCGATGATTTTATTGATTTCTTCCTTTAAAAAAATTTCTGGTTTTGATTTTGGCATTTTGATTTCATACAAAAGAGGGTTATTCGGTTAATCGTTTAACAATGGTTTTAAGTGTAAAAGAGGTAAGAATCTTACATATAAAAATTTTATATGTAACTGATAAGAGGTATCCAATAAGACGATAATTGTCTAATTCAGGGAATATTAGGGGAATTAGGGCTTGAAATTGAATACCAGCATTTTGCATAAAATTTCTTTTATATGCAAAGGACTAAGTCTCACTTTTCTATTTTGGGGAGGGTGGATAACTCCTTATTTTTCTTTTTCCATAAAATTAACAAAAAAGTTGACAATATAGATTTAATTGACTATATTTCTGCGTAACTGCTAATACAAAAGCCTTGTTTAGGGAATTAAAGATTTGAATAAACGAATTATAAAATTCCTCATTATATTTATTCTATTGTTATTTGAAATTGGATTTGCTCAGGGGAAGAATCCTACAGTTTATCCTTATGGTGGGGTGCAAGATGGTAGTCGGTTTAATAGGATATGGATGGAAAGAATTCCATTGAATTTTAAAACAGCTAATTTTGATAATGCTCAATTCAATAAAGTGGCATTTTTTGAATGGGCTCAATTCCAAAGTCGGGCAGATTTTTTCAGGGCCAAATTTCATAGTCGGGCAAATTTTGTAGGGGCTAAATTCAATAGTCTGGCATATTTTTGGGGGGCTGATTTCGATAATCTGGCAAATTTTGGAGTGAATGAAAGATATATATCGCTTGCTGAAGAGGGGGTTCAATTCCATGATGTTGCAGATTTTGGATCGGCTCAATTCCATAATGGAGCAGATTTTGAAAGGGTTCAATTCCATAGTCTGACAGTTTTTAGTGATGATCAATTCTATGGTTGGGCAGACTTTCAAAAGGCTCAATTCCATAATCGGGCAAAATTTGAAAGGGCTCAATTCCATAGTCGGGTAGATTTTGACGAGGCTCAATTCCATAGTCGGGTAGATTTTATGTGGGCTCAATTCCATAGTGAGGCAGATTTTGACGAAGCTCAATTCGATAGTCTGGCATATTTTGGAGAAGCTCAATTCCATAGTGAGGCAGATTTTAAAGAGGCTCAATTCGATAGTCTGGTATATTTTCATAGGACTCAATTCCATAGTCAGGTAGATTTTGCAGGTGCTAATTTCTTTAGTTTGGCAGATTTTGCATTTGCTAAATTCGATAGTCTGGCATATTTTGGAGGGGTTTTTTTCCTTGGTCAGGCAGATTTTGGATTGGTTAAATTTCATAGTCGGGCAAATTTTAGAGATGTTAAATTCCATAAGCGGGCAGAATTTGGAAATACTCAATTCGATAGTCTGGCAAATTTTGAAAGGGCTGAATTTCACAGTGTGGCAAATTTTATGTATTCTGAATTTAATAATTTAGCCATAGCAGATTTCATGTCTGCATGGATCATAGACACTGTATTTGTAGGTGCTCCTAGAAATATCCAGAGATTTGATTTTAGTTTAGCAAAATTATTTCCAGGTGCAAAAATTGTAATTTATGCTCCTGTTAAAATTAAAATTCAACATGAAAAGTTACATTTTATTTCCTTGCCAAATGACTTGGATTATTTTTCCAAGAAAGTAATTGTTGAAGGAACAAAAAAGGAAAGTTTTAAAGAAGATGGCTATGCAAAAGCAAGATTTGAACTTGATTATATTTTTGCTAAATCAACGATGTATCAAAAGCAGTCTCCTTATTATGAGAGGTATTCGGCTCTTAATCCGATATGTTGGGGGCGGTTTTTATATAATATCACGATGGGATTGGGCTATCGACCGTTCAGGCTGGCGTGGTGGGTATTGGGTTTAATTGCTAGCTTTGCTATTTTCTACTTTTTATGGATTCCACAACAAATTAATAATTACATTTCAAAAAAATATGAAATAAAAGAATCTTCAAATATAAAAAGAAAAAGGATTATTAAGCGCACCAGAAATCCTCATTTTACTGATACAATTATTAACTGTTTATATTTCAGTTCTTTGCTATTTTTTACTTTTCGTTTGAAAGGAGATATTCTTACTTTCTTTGATACAAAAGAAAAACGAGTTATTGTTAGTGAATATTTAATTGGTCTATTAATTTATATTTCATTTTTAACTTTAGCAAAATCGGGTTCTATTTTGCATACGTTGAAAAGTTTGTTTGTTGGATAAAGAAATAATTCTTAGTGAAGAAAAATGAGTGAAACCAAACCAAAAATCTTTATCAGCCATGCTTGGGAAGATAATGAGATTTCCAGAAAGTTAGCAGAAAATTTAAAACGGGATGGTGCAGAAATTTGGATTGATTATGCCAAAATTAGAGGCGGTGATAGTTTACCAGAGATAATTAGTAATGCAATTGAGTGGTGTGATACTTTAATATTGGTTTGGTCTAAAAAAGCCTCAAATTCCTATTGGGTAAAAGAGGAATGGACATGTGCTCATTCGATAAGAAAACGAATCGTTCCCTGTCTCGTTGACGAAGCGGAATTACCATCAATTTTAAGGAGTAGACTTTATATTGATATTAGAATTTTTGAAGTAGGATATAAAGGTTTAACACAAGCGATAAATGTGGTAATTAAACAGGAACAACAAGAATCCAAGACAATAAAAGTAACGAAAGTTAAAGAAAATGTAAAAGTTTTAAAATCCGATAAATCAAAAATGGGATATCTAAAAAAAAATAAACAAGTATTTAATCAGGAATCTGAGGTAATATCAAAGAAAAAAGTTAGACCAATAAAGGAGATTGAATCCGAAACAAAAAAAAGAAGGAAATGGTACGTTATAGCTTGGTCAATAAATATTGTTGTCTGTTTAATTATTGTAGGATATTTAGCAATAACTTATTTAAATGCTTATTTAAATTATTTGAATTCACCAGGAATTTCAGAGATTGACTTGAAAGCTATGTTTAAAGAGAATGACTTTTTTGATAGAGAAATTAATCCGAATGGAAAAGGAGTCGATAACCAATTCGAAGAAAGGCTGATTGATTGTGAAAAGGTGGTTGTCGATAAGAAGACGGCCTTGATGTGGCAGCAAGGTGGTTCAGATAATTACATGGATTACGGAGATACCGAGAAGTGGATAAAAGAACTTAATGAAAATAGATTTGCAGGCTTTAACGATTGGCGCTTGCCTACGCTTAAGGAAGCAATGAGTTTGATGGAATCAGAGAAAAAAAAAGGTGATTTTTATATTGATCCTTTATTTGAAAGAGAGCAAAGGTGGATTTGGACATCGGATTTGGTAAAAGGCACGTTTAGCAGTACATGGATTGTAGTTTTCGAACAAGGTCGTTGCACCGCTGAGCACCCCTACGCTGTCGGTTATCCTTGTGTTCGAGCAGTTCGTTCAGTACAATCATCTGAGGAATGATTTGATTATTAAAAAAAAGAAGAAGGAGTATTGAGAAATGACAAACCAAACACCAAAAATATTCCTCTCGTACGCCCATGAAGATATTGGCATGGCAAAAAGGATTTACCAGGACTTGAAACGGTATGAATTAGATGTCTGGTTTGATAATGAGTCGTTATTACCAGGTCAGGATTGGGAAAATGAAATTGAAAAAGCAATTGAAACCAGTAAATATTTTTTGGTTTTGCTTTCATCAAAGGGTATGAGTGAAAGCGGAAATTTTCATAAAGAAGTAAGATTAATGAAAATTAAACTAATATTACTATTATTTTTAACAAGATTGTCTTGGTTCTGATCGAGATTCTACTAACTGTTTGTTGACCATTTCCTATACAATAACCGATTACAAATAACGATGTTTAAAGATATAATCTTATGAATGATCTCATTAATAAAAGGGCAAATATTGTTGGAATCGTTGGTAAAAACATACCAGCATTTTTGGCAATTGTTTATATTTTTGGTTTTATTGTAATTAATTCTTATTTGGGTAGATATGGATTAAGTAGTAATAATTTAATAAATAAAGATTTTATTTCGGCAGGTTTACTTTTTTGCTTCTTTGTTTTGTCAATAGTTCTTATTCTTTTACACACAATAAAACACCCCGCAGATACCAAGTCAAAATCTCTGCAAGAAAGTCTCTATTATTGTTTTTTTATTTTTTTGTTAACTATTGGATTTACGCATATATTTATTGGTGTAGATGTTATAACATCAAAATTCATACATTTATTTTATATATTTTATTATTTGGGATTAGCACTATTTGTAATTACATCAATTTTAGGTTTTAAATTATTTTGGTTCCGTTTAATAGGAACAATTATATTTTTGATCTACATTATAATAATATTTACACTCGAATCCAAAGCTCAGGGATTTTTATTCTGGTTCCTTTTGTTTTCTTTTATCTGTTGGGCTCAGTATAATGATTCTTTTAATAATATATTTTCATATTTTAAATTATTATGGTGGATATTGGGATTGCTACTTTTTGCTTCTTTATTTGGTATTATGGCTTTTGGATACATTAAAACCGAATATGGCGGTGGAAAGCCAAAAGAAATTAAGCTTATTGTTAAAAAATCAGAAAAGGATATACATGATACAATTGGCTTAAAATGTGATAGCTTAGGAATTAGTGAGAATATCTATCTTATAAACGAAACTAATGAATATTATATAATCCAAATAGACTCTACTTTTCTAAAATTAAATAAAGACATATTCCAAGGGCTAATAATAAAAAAGCATTAAATCAGATTAATATTTCAATTCACATTTTTATCTTATAAAAGAAAAAATTGTTTCTTGTTTCAAGTGATTATTAGAAGTTAAAGAAAATTTTAAACTAATAAGAAGGTTACTTATTATGCAAATACACGAACTTTTAATTGAATATTTAATAACAGGTTCAGTTGCCTTAATTTGGATTATACCATTAATGTCTCTGCTTAATTTAATACCATCAAAAGAATATGCACCTTTTTTTCTATTATTTACACCAGGATTATATGTCGTTGGGATGATTATAGATTTTTTAAGTGGTAGATTACTTAAAAGATTACGCAATCGAATTGGAAACGAATTCAATGAAAAATTGAAAACTTTAGGAAAAGAACCAGATTCATTTTCTTTCTATGAGCAAGAAGTTAAATTTATGATGTATTATCCTGAACTATCTAAAAGCGCTAGAATACAAACAAGTAGACATAGGATTGTCAGAAGTACTATTGTAAATTTAATTTTTGCTATGGTTATTGTCACTTTTTATAACATTTTAAATAAAAGTTCAATTCTAATAATTGTTTTACCCATAGTTGTTGGATTATTACTAATTCCATTATGTATTGTTGCTTGGAAACGATATAGACGAATTTCCTATTATACCGTATTCTATGCCTTAAAAATATTAGAAAGTAGGAAAGAATAATTAAAATATCCAATCTCTATTTTGATTTAAATTCAGCAACAGTATAAATAAATATATCTCAAAAAATTATAGCTGGAAACAAAGTAACATTTCAGATTATGAAAATAATGATAATCTTAGTATGAGAGAAACAATTCTTAATTGCTTGTATTTTAGTACAATGACATTTTTCACATTTAGATTGAAGGGTAATTACCTAACATTTTTCAGTAAAAACGAAAAAATTAGCATAGTACTAGAATGGCTAATCGGATTAATAATATATATTGCATTTCTAACTCGTTCAAAATCTGGATCAATTTTAAAAAATTTAAAAGATTTATTCGTAGGTTAGAATAAATAAAAATTAACTTAAAATAAAGATTATAATAATTGAAATTATTATTAATTTAATTATTGATAAAAAAAAACACTACTAAATTTTGAAAAAATGTAAAAAACTATTTTAAAACATAATTTTAAAGCAGCGGTTTATCCCATTGCACGGTACTATTCCGATGATGAAAAACTGGATCGGATCAAGAAACAACTGGTCACGGCAATTGTCAGCCAGATTCCTGAGCCACAGGCGTTGGTGGATGATTTCGTTAGCGCTACTTATTCCCGCATGACGATCAAAAGCGATCCCTTTATTCAGGCGATTCTGGATAAGCTGCTTGAAATCGCTAAGCAAAGAGAACCGCAAATTTTTGTCAGGATTTTCAAAGAGGGGGAATCGTTATTGGTTCAGGTATTGCTGAATGGTGAGGAGATTTATCGTCAGGCACAGGAGGGTAAATCGTTTTCGGAATTTAAGCACGATCATTTCATGATCCAGACCACGACCCGACGGCTGGTGAGCTTGATTGCCAGGGGTGGTGACTTTCAGCAGGTGCTGCAGGAAAACCAGCAGGAGATTATCAAATTTGGAGAAAAGCTATACCGCTTGCTGTTCCCTGAGCCGATTTCGGATCAATTGAAAGGCTATTGGCAAGGGCTGCGCAAGAACGAGATCGACCAGTTGTCGGTGCACATCTTTTCCAATGATTCTGCCATCACCAACCTGCCGTTTGAGCTGAGCTATACGCCTGACATCGGTTACTTTTTTCAACAGGAGCGCATCAACCTGTCTCGGTTCGTGTTTGAGGAG
>Ga0209636_10005052_pt1 | contig 13480 bp, 8 predicted proteins | sample DeeMarSWOR152_54_FD_187464 | JGI IMG/M metagenome (GOLD analysis project Ga0209636, IMG submission 187464) | Marine sediment microbial communities from White Oak River estuary, North Carolina - WOR-1-52-54 (SPAdes) (version 2) | ecosystem: Environmental > Aquatic > Marine > Intertidal zone >...
GGTTACTTTCCTCAATTTTTTCTGAACCGCAAAGGCGCAGAGACGCAAAGTTTGAAAAAGACATAAAATGAATTTTGTTATTAAACTTTAGAGTTCTAATATGAATTTCAAAGTACTATTCTATCGCTTATTTTACTCCACTGCGTCTTAGTGCCTCTGCGGCAAAAATTTATTATAAATATTGCTTGGAATTTCTAATTTTTTCCTGTAACGCCATAATGCCATCGAGAATCATCTCTGGTCGAGGGGGACAGCCAGGGATATAGACATCGACAGGAATGACACGATCACAACCTTGCAGCGTTGCATAGTTTCGATAGAAGCCACCACTCACTGCACACGCACCGACAGCTACGACATATTTTGGATCTGCCATCTGTTCCCATACTCTTCGCAACACTGGCGCATTTTTATGGGTGATCGTTCCGACAACCATCAGCATATCTGCCTGTCGTGGCGAATACCGAGGCATGGCTGCTCCAAACCGATCAGTATCATAATGGGAAGAACTCACCGACATGAATTCCATGGCGCAGCAGGCTGTACCAAATACGTATTGCCACAGTGAGTAGCTTCGTGCCCAGCCGATAAATTTATCTAATTTGGTGGTAACAATATTTCCTGGAATAGATTCATTTGACATTATCGAACTACCTCCAATCCAGCGCTTTTCTTTTATAAGCCCAAATGAATGCAACAATCAGGAAAAATAGAAATATGATGATTTCGATATAGGCGATACTACCCAGCGTTCGTCCGACAACCGCCCAGGGATAAAGTAAAATACCTTCCAAATCAAATAACACAAATAATAATGCCAGCAAATAAAATCGAATGCTGATTCTTTTTTGATTGTCCTGTAATAAATCTGATCCACATTCAAATGGAGTTAATTTTGAAGGAAAATCTTTCCGATGTTTCGCTTTTGGTCCTAAAAGTGCATTCAATAGTAGTATTAACCCAACAGTTGCTGCCGCAATAATTATCAAAAGAAGAACTGGTAAATATTGATCAGTCATTAGCTCTGTTCTCCATATTGAAAAGATTTTTTCAACTTTAAAAAGGAAGGGGAAAATTGTAGAAAAAATTGATGGTAGAAAAATGATGTAAATCTAATGCTCCAACGAAAATTGGAGTTCATATCTGATTCCCTCTCTCCTCTCATTAGCTTTTAGTGGTATCCAAAACTAATGAAATAATGATGACCACTTTCTTTAAAGATTATGCCCTCTATTCATTTTTTTTTAAGAGTGATAGTATATGAATAAAATTTAAAAAAGTCAAGCAAAAAAATTAAAAAATTATAGGAATCGTGAAAGAAGGATAATTATATTTTGTATATGGCTGATATTTCCAATTAAAAAAATGGATTCGTTGCCTTCTCCTGTCCCACTGTCGTCTCGGGTCCATGTCCTGGATAAATCAGGGTTTCATCAGGCAGTGTGAAAATTTTTGTCTCGACTGATTTAATCAAAGTTTGATAGTCACCTTTTGGCAAATCGGTTCGACCGATAGAACCAGCAAATATGAGATCACCGACAAATAGCTTATCTTCAACAAAATAAGTGACACTTCCTGGAGAGTGACCGGGTGTATGAAGTACTTTGATTTTTAATTGTCCCAAAGTGATTGCTTCACCGTCAGACACAAAGCGATCAGGTTTTGGTTTGCCAGGATTGGGAAGCCCGAACATTAAAGCCTGGGCAAATAATCCCTTCAGCAGAAATGCATCTTCCTGGTGCATCAAAAATTCGGCATTTAACTCGTGCTTCAATTTCGTGAGATGGGCGAGATGATCTACATGACCGTGGGTCAACAAAATATATTTAATGTCAAGATTATTTTGTTTAATAGTATCTAAAATAATTGGTGCATCATCGCCAGGATCAATGACTGCGCCAGCATTGGTCTTTTCGCAACCGATTAAAAAACAATTCACTCCTAGTGGTCCCGCTGTAATCGTTTCCAAAAACATCGTCGTCTCTTTCTATTAGTTTTGCTACTTTTTAAAGGATTTCATTTTTAGCACAACTGGAATTATAAATATTATCGATTGAAACTTTTGTTTTTTTTGAAAGAAATTTAAAACAATAATTGGGACACAGAGACCACAAAGGAACACAAAGTTCACTGAGATTTCATTTTTTTCTCTGTGAACTCAGTGATTCTCTGTGCCCACTGTGTCCATTTTAAATAAACTATAACAGAAAAATGGCAACTCTGCTGCGATGGGAAAAAATGGAACAATGGAATAATATTTGTACCAAAAATTATTCCAAAATTCCATCATTCCAATATTCCATTTTTCCAATAAGAACCCATTATTTTATAGAAACCATCACCCACAACAGAAACAACATCAGCAACACCAGTAACCAGCTTCCACCAAATCCATAGACATCCTGCCATGAAGGCTTTAGGATTTCCCACTTGGTTTTAGGAAAGAGCTTGTCTTTGTCAAATTTTTCTGGATGTTCGAAGGCATCCTGAAGCGCTTTTTCTTCTTCCTCTGGCGTCTTTTGCACGGAGGTATGAATCTTGCCATAGAATCGATCCAGGTTTTCTTTAGGTACCTGGGGCGTGAAGTAGCTAATAATGAAAAGCAGCACAAATGGAAAAAGTGCATCAAATAAAAATCGAGTTGCGACCAGTTGGGCTTTGGTAAATTTGGTGAAATCAATTCCGAGCCAGCTAAGCACCCAAATTTCAGCATTAAACCTGCCTATTCCAACTTTCCCAGAATTTGGATCTTTGGGATCAATGAGCGCAACGTTCTCAAAGAAGACCGCTGCGGGTTTAATGGTATGTTCCTTTTCGATCACTTCACCAATTTTTTGGGATCTTCCTGCTTCGACATCTTCTTCGAGAGTCCCGGTGTTGATGGTAACCACTTTAGCTTGGGTTTCCAGCAGAAAGGCTTCATTATATTTAACGGCATCAATGGTCTGGAATAAATTAGGAAGTATTGCGTAGATAATAAAACAGACAAATACCTGAATAATTACCGCCCATTTTGTTAACCTTCTCCAGACAAAACCTAACCAGATTGGCGCACCGAAAATAGCAGGGATGGAGATAAAATATTTGAACAGATCAAGTAGGTTGCCAACAAATAAGGCTGTCCCGATTCCGCCTAATAAGGTAACTGCGATAATGATTCTTCCTATGGTAATGTAATGTCGCTCTGATTTATTAGGAACAAATGGTTGGTAAATATTTCGGATGAACAAGGCTGAATTAGTTACTGAGCCTGCATCAAGAGTGGACATATTGGCTGCTAAAATTCCTGCCAACATTAGTCCGATTGCTCCTGGAAATAGTAATTTGAACGTCATAAATCCCCAAATCTGGTCAGGATCGTGAAGTTGTCCTGCATAGAGACCAATTGCCAATAGCCCCGCAAGCGCCCAAAATATCATCAGAAATCGTTTGAAAAACATACCTCCAATCATGCCGAAACGAGCGGTGTTTTCGTCTTTGGCAGAGCCAGCGGTTGCCATCATTGGGGCGCTGGCGATGATAGAGACGAGATTTGAAAGCACCATGGCAAATATGGTATACCAGGCGTATTCGCTCATCGTAGCTGATCCAAACAGCAGGAACATATAGTCCGGCACAGAGGCGTGCAACTCTGAAAAACCTCCAATTTTACTCAATGCAATCGGGATGAGTATAAAAGAGAACGTGATGATCAAGAACCCCTGGATGGCATCGGTTATTGCGGCGGCAAGAAAACCTCCCAGCATCGTATAAATTGCAACGATGATAGCATAGATAAAATAAAACACGACTTCATTAACATAAGATATAAAAGATTTTAATTCTCCTTTTTTATTCCGTTCATTTAGCTCATCATATCGAGCCTGTTCTTCTGGAGTGAGTCCTTCCTCCATATTTTTCTCAAGCTGCTTATATTCTTCGAACATTTGTACACTGCGGGCTTCCTCAATGGTTAGTTGTTCCATTGGTTTGGGGGTCAACGCCATCATGGTTTTCCCAGCAACCATGTAGCCGACCCCGCCGCCGATGAATGCCATGACTAATGTGAAGACAGCATAAGCGCCTCCCAGAAATTCACTGCGGAATCGTTCCGTAAAAAAATCGCCGATGGTAATCATGCGACAGCGACGAAACAACATCGTTGTGAACCAATAGAACGGTGTTAAAAACAACACCAGGTATTGAATCCACATGCCGCCAATTCCCTGGCGATAAATCTCACGAGAAACCGCCATTGCCTGGTCAGCATTGGTTGAATTTCCAAAATTGAGAAAGAACTGATAGAATTTGCCCAGTTTACGACCGGCAATATAAAAATCATCAGTATTCTTCGTCCGAAGGGCTGCTTTTTTGCCCAGCCATAAAATAAAACTAATGTAGAGAATAATAATAACGAAGTCAATTATGTGAAGACCAAATATATGCATAAGGATTTTAATCTAAAATAATTTTTGTAAGAATCAAGGATTTTCTTATGTGTTAAAAAAAACTTGATTTTGATAAAAAATTTTTTTACTATTAATGAATTCATAAAAATGGAGGAATCAAATTAAGCGATATGATTATTGAAAGAATTCAAGAAACAGTACGACAATATTCGGGTAAGAATGCCATTGTTTTTAATGGTCATCAAATAACATATAGTAAGTTAGGGGAAATTACTAATAAGTTAGCTAACGGACTGAAAAATGCAGGTATTAATGCTGGAGATCGTGTTGCATTGATGATGCCCAATTTGCCGCATTTTATTTTCAGTTACTATGCGATTTTAAAAATTGGTGCAATTGTCGTTCCGATCAATTATATGATGGAGGGTGATGAATTTAATGGTGTGCTGGAAAATATCAAACCTCAAGCAATTCTTTACTGGGAAGGATTTACACCTTACATTCGTAGTTATCTCAAAGAATCAAACGAAGTTCCCCAAATCATTGTATTAGGCAAAAAAAAATCAATCGACCATTTCCATTTGCTGGAGTTAATTTCAAATTCAGTGCCTGAATTTGAACCATATCGATTTGAGCCAGAAGATACAGCCATAATTCAATTTACCTCTGGAGTTACGGAGCCGCCTAAAGGTATTGAATTGAGCTATGAGAATTTGTTTGCCAGTATAGCGGAATGTACAAAGTTTTTTCGATTCAATGAATCTGATGTGTTTGGTGCTGTCCTGCCGTTATTTTTCATCTTTAGTCAGAATGTTTTGTTAAGTAGCGCCTTATCGAATGGTGGCACAATTGTTCTTCATTCAAAAGTAGATTATCAAAAAATTGCACAATCTATTGATGAAAATAAAATTTCAGTAATAGCGGGTACTCCAAATTTTTATAAGTCATTGATAGGATTAGAACAGCAATCATTTTCAGGTTCTTCCTTAAAATACTGCTTATCTTCATGGCAACGAATGTCAGAAGAGTTGGAATCAAAATTTGAGTCAAGATTTGGGACACCACTATTGAATTGTTATTCTATAACCGAGACTTGTGGCATCGTTGCTGCAAATCATCCTTCCTTTGAGAGAAAAAGAGGCTCTGTTGGGATGCGCTTACCAGATGTTGATATTCAAATTCATGATGAACAGTGCCATCCACTCGATCATAATGAAATTGGAGAAATAGCGATTCAGGGCAAAATGGTAATGAAGAATTACTGGAATGGACTTGAATTGACAGCAGAGCGCTTAAAAAATGGGAGGTATTATACGGGAGATTTAGGAAAAATCGATGAACAGGGGTATCTTTCCCTGGTTAATAAGAAAGCCGAAGTTATTATAAAAAGTGGCTTTCCAATTTATACCAGTGAAATCGAACAAATTCTGAATACGCATCCTAAAGTAAAAGAGACGGTAGTGATAGCAGCCCCACATCCAGATCATAAAGAGGAGGTTCAGGCATGTATTGCGCTTGAGGACAACGAAACAGCAACGGCAGAGGAAATTATCGAATATTGTCGAAGTCATGTAGCTGTTTATAAATGTCCACAGATCGTTAAATTTTATCCATCATTGCCTCGAACAAAGATGGGGAGAATATTCAGACGAAAATTACAGGAAAATTCATTAATTTAAAACGTAGATAGTAGAAAGTGGAGCGAAAAATATGACTAGTATATCATTTTCTAAATAATATTCATTTTTACTTCTATAAACTTAGAGATTGCTTCGCTCCGCTCGCAATGACATTGCTATTGCTACATTGATTAGGAAACGCTATACCAGTACGTTCTACAATTGATTATTCAATAACTGCATCAAAACTTAACTCAAAATGCGCCTGAGGCGTATCCGCCAGTTGGAGCATTAAAAATTTTTGATTGATCAACAATTTAATGTACTAAGGAGGCTTTACGTGAAAGAGTATACAGTAGATAAGATTAGAAATGTTGGATTAGTTTCTCATGGAAGTGTTGGTAAGACATCGTTAGCTGAAGCTATGTTATATTTGGGGGGAGAGACGAATCGACTGGGAACTGTTGACGATGGTACAACAGTTTCGGATTACAGTCCTGATGAAATTGACCGCAAAATTTCGATCAGCACCTCAATGCTTCATCTGAATTGGAAGAACCATAAAATTAATATTTTGGATACACCGGGTTATTCAGATTTTATAGGTGAGGTTATTGGTGCACTTCAAGTTTGTGATACTGCGGTTATTTTACTAAACGGTGTAGCAGGAATTGAGGTTGGAACTGAAACAGTTTTTCGACTTGCGGAGGAAAAGCAGATTCCTAGGGTATTCTTTATCAATAGATTGGATAAAGAGCATGCGGATTTCAATAAAGTATATGAAATGACCAGGTATCGTTTCGGTAATGCTGTGGCACCATTACAATTTCCAGTAAATGAAGGTGAGAGTTTTGACAGCGTGATCGATGTTTTGAAGATGAAGATGTTGAAATTTGAGAAAAACAAGTCGGGTAAATTCACTGAGGAACCGATTCCCGATAATTTAGCTGACCGTGCTGCTGAAATCAGAAATGAATTGATGGAAACAGTTTCTGAAAATGACGAAGAGTTACTGGACATCTATTGTGATGTTGGAGAACTGACTGATGAGCAGTTGAAGACGGGATTGCGAAATCAGGTTGTTGCTGGTAATATCTTTCCCATGATTTGTGGAGCGGCAACAGCCAATATGGGAATTCACCAATTATTGGATTTGATCGTGAATATATGTCCATCACCAGCCGATCGATCAAAACCGAAGGGGATAAAACCGGGAACTTCCGAGAAAGTTACCAGAGATATTAGCGTCAATGCACCATTATCGGCATTGGTTTTTAAGACAATCTCAGAGCCGCATGTGGGAGAGTTGTCGTTTTTCAGGGTGTTTTCAGGGTTGTTAAAAACCGGTAACGATGTTCTCAACTCTACCAAAGGCAACACAGAAAAGATTGGACAAATTTACCTGATGAATGGTAAAAGCCGCAAGGAACTCGGTCAGGTTAATGTTGGAGATTTTGGGGCGATTGTTAAACTGAAAGACACTTCAACTGGAAATACCCTCTGTGATAAGGGAAATCCAATAGTACTGCCAGAAATTAAATTCCCAGAGCCAGTTATTCGTGTAGCTGTTGAGCCGAAAGCAAAAGGCGATGAAGACAAAATTTCAACAGGATTGCATACCATACAAGATGAAGATCCCACATTCAAGATGGCCGTTGATCCTGAGTTGAAGCAAACGATTATTTCGGGTCAAGGAGAGTTGCATCTGGATATTATTATTAAACGCTTGAAAGAAAAATACGGCGTTGAAGTTAACACTGTCGAACCAAAAATACCATATCGTGAAACCATTAGAGGCTCTGCTGAAGGCGCACATAAATATAAAAAACAATCTGGTGGTCGTGGGCAGTATGGTGATGTATCACTAAAATTAGAACCACTTGCTCGTGGCGAAGGTTATGAATTTGTAGATGGCATTGTTGGTGGCGTAATTCCCAACAAATACATTCCTGCCGTTGAGAAAGGCGTGAAAGAAGCTATGGCAGGCGGTGTTATGGCTGGTTATCCTGTTATTGATCTCAAAGTGACTTTGTTTTATGGTAGTTACCATTCTGTAGACTCTTCGGATCTAGCGTTCAAAATTGCCGGTTCCATGTGTTTTAAAAAGGTTTTTAAAGAAGCTAAATCCGTTCTTCTGGAACCAATTTATGATATTGAAGTCCAGGTGCCTGAGGAGTTTATGGGCGATGTAATGGGAGATATTTCCAGCCGGCGGGGGAAAATTTTAGGCATGGATGCTGAAGGTCCGTTTCAGGTGATCAAGGCGAAAGTTCCTTTAGCTGAATTGTACAAATATTCGACTACATTGCGCTCTCTAACCCAGGGTAGAGGTGTACACCGGCGGAAGTTCTCACATTATGAAGAAGTGCCAAAAGAAATTGCCGATAAAATTGTTGCTGAAGCTGAGGCAGAGAAAGAAGGTTAACAATGTTTAAAGTAAACGTTTACTAACCCTTTTAGATTTGGTAAACGTATGCCATGATAATTATCAAAGGGCGAACGGAATATCCGCTTGCCCTTTATTATTCTTATCTAAAATTAATGAGAGGAATTAAATGGATATTTTATGGGCGCCCTGGCGAATTGAATATATTAAACAACCTAAACAGCCTGGATGTATTTTTTGCACCAAGCCTGCCGAAAATCAGGATGGAAAAAATTTAATCATTTATCGTGACAAAACCTCTTATGTCATCATGAATTTTTACCCATATAATAATGGTCATTTAATGGTCGTCCCATATCGCCATACTGCTGATTTATCCGAATTAAATCGTGATGAGAAGTTGGAAATGATGAAATTATTAGCATTATGTAAAGAGGCGCTAAAAAAAACAATGTCGCCTCATGGTTTTAATATTGGGATGAACCTGGGAGAAGTTGCTGGCGCAGGAGTGAAAGACCATCTACATTTTCATATTGTCCCTCGATGGAATGGGGACACCAGTTTTATGCCAATATGCGGGCATACGAAAGTGGTTTCTGAGGGGCTTACTGAGACGTGGGAGCAACTTAAAACAGCATTTAATAAAATGGGTGTTTAATAAAACCACGATAAACCATGTGGCCATTTCAGTAACGATTAAAATTTATATGTCCTTGTTGTGGTTTTTCACTTAAATTAACTCAAAAACGACTTCACATGTTGAGTCAACAAGGATTAAGTACGTTCTAATCATAAAAATAAACCTAAAGTAGAATGTCATTTCGATTTTTATCGGGGTGGATTTTATGGTATTGCAATTGAAACAATAAAATTGGAATTTCCCCCGGATATGATTAAAAATCACTTTACGAAAGAATATATTTTTTTTGTTATGATTCTTAGAAATTTCGATATGTAATAAGTATCCGTTCGCACTCACTTTTACTGAATCTACTACCTATGCCATTTGCCTCCCATAGCTTTTCGACTTTAATTGTAGCCTCAAATACCTTTGAAAGATGGACATATAGTCGGTTTTGATGTTGAAGTCTTGTCCGAAGTAACGAGTCAATGAACCGTATCGATGTCCCATAGAACAAATATGTGGAATGAAATACTGGCTCAAGCCCAAAATCGACAGAAATGGAAGTCCCATGAACAGCTTGAATTCGAGTGCCATCTTCACTCAGTGAAAAACGCTATTCGTCATTTGTGACAACAACTTCATTAAATAGTCCTAGGGTAATTTTCTGACATTAAAAATTAAAATAAAGAAAAAGTTTTACGCAAGTTGCATTAATTACCGTTATATAGTGATAAAATTAATTTAAGATAAAAAATATAAAAAGGTTAAAAATTCAAATGATGCCTTTTTAAATAATTTGATCTTATTAGAAATTCATATTTAGGGAAGGAAGGTAAATCAAAAATGAATAGTTAACTGTCAAAGTATGGATAATCCATCAAACTGAGGATTAAGTTCAACGATGCATTTTGTTTTAGAATCCTGTATCAAAATCGCAATGATTAGTAAGCTTCCAAATTAACAGATTCATAATGAATCATACTTATTCGAATTGTAAAAAATTAGCAAATAATAGTAATTTTCAATTAAACTACAAAGGAGAGATGTCATGAAAAATATTTTTATGAACTTAGTGTTGTTATGTTTGATTATTTGTTTTACGGGTAACTCGATGGCTCAAAATACGCCGCCTGAAGTAACAAGAATTGAGATTCTTCCAGAAAATGCAACACTCGATGATGATTTAACTTGTGATTATGACTACTTTGATGCTGATGGTGATCCAGAAGATGAGAGTCAGCGAATTATTCACTGGCTAAGAAATGGTGTCGAACAAACTAAATATCGTATGGAGCTTACTGTACCAGCTTCTGCAACTGAAGATAATGAGCTTTGGGAAGTTGAGTTATGGGTTCATGATGGTACAGATCAAAGTGAAATGGCCACTGCATCAGTAAGTTTTGGAACTCCAGTACCGAATACAGCACCTGAAGCGAGGGATGTACACATTCTACCAAGTGATCCAACAAGTTCTGATGATTTGACTGCTTATTATACATATTATGATGCGGATGGAGATCCAGAGGATGTAAGTCAACGTGAAACTGCGTGGCAAAAAGATGGGGAATTTACTTATATTCACGCAGGGCTTTTGACTGTACCCGCTTCGGATACTAAAAAGGGAGAAACTTGGAGAATGTATATAAGAGTGCATGATGGTAAAGATAAGAGTGCGCAAGCCTGGGTAGAACCAGTAACAATAGGCAATTCTCCACCAGTTGCCACAGACTTATCTCTTACACCAGTTAATCCATCTGAAAGTGATGCCCTCACTGCAAGTTATACTTACAGTGATGTAGATGAAGATCCTGAAAACGGAAGTGAAATTCGCTGGTATAAAGATACGGTTTTGCAACCAGATTATAATGATCAATTGTCTGTACCAGCATCAGCTACATCAGGAGGTGAAGAATGGTATTTTACTATTAGTCCAATGGATGGGGAGGATTTTGGGGATCTGCAAACATCTTCCACAGTAACGATTACTGGGGATATACTACAGGCTAATTTTGATGCTGAACCTACGGTTGGAATCCCTCCGCTAAGAGTACAATTCCATAATTTTACAGAAGGTAATGCTCATACTTATGAATGGTCATTTGGTAACGGAGCATATAGTTCAGCAGAGAATCCAGCGCATGTCTATACTGAACCTGGAACATACAGCGTCAGCCTGGGCGCCACTGGTCCTGGGGGAAGAGATTTTATACATCGAAATAAATTTATCACCGTCTATGAAGATTCTTCTGGATATCTCAATTTAAATTTTGTTGATGGAAGTGTGGCTTTTGAACAAGAAACGTGGGAAAATTCAATAGATGCTGATACATGGGGTTGGGACGGCACTGCTACGGTCGGAGGTGACTCTGCCTGGGCTATTTTTGAATTTGAGAATCAGGAAACAAAAAAAATTGATCGTTTCCGTTTGATGAGTAATACTGGAGTAAGTTTTCAATCCCGCTGGGTGAAAGAATTCAAAGTACAGGTGTCAACCTCCGGGACTTTGCCATCTGATTTTATAACTGTTTTAGATTCTGTCAAAGAAAATGGAGAGTGGGAAACATTCTATCTAACTCCAGTCAATGCAAAATATGTAAAGTTAATTATTGATACACCTAGCTCAGGTTGGCGTCAGGTTGGCGAATTCGAAGTCAGGGAACGTATTCCAGGTCCCTGTACATTGAATATTACTGTAACACCGCCGGAGGCAGGTAGTGTGATATTAGATCCTGATCTTTCTGAATATGAATATGACCAGGAAGTAACTTTAACTGCTGTTCCTTCCACTAATATGTATGTATTTGATCATTGGAGTGGTGATATCAGTGGAAGTAATAATCCTGAACATTTGACAATAAAAGGTGAACATTATGTTACAGCCCATTTCAGGCTGAGTAATGAAGTAGTAAGAGATCCTGATACCATTAATGGCCCTTCCACCGGATTTATAAATCAAAGTTTGACTTTCTCAACAAATGGTTCAACCTGTAATTTGGGACATGACGTTGAATATCAGTTCGATTGGGATGATGGTTCACTTTCAGATTGGGGAAATGCGATAAAGAGTCATACTTATTCGGATTCTGGTACATATCATGTTAAATCACGTGCTCGTTGTCAAACAAACACAGGTGTAATCTCTGAATGGTCTGCGACTCATGCAATAACAATCTCAACATGTAATTTTATAATTTCGATTAATCCATCTGGCGCGGGAAGTGTAATTAAAGTTCCTGATAAATCTGGTTATAAATATGGCGATACCATTACTATTACAGCTACACCTGTTACGGGATGGAAGTTTACTGGTTGGTCTGGAGATCATGGTGGCAATAATAATCCTGCCATAATTTCTATAATGGATAACATGTCTATTACCGCAAATTTTGAGCAACAAACTTATAAATTGACAACTCATGTTACTCCGAGTGGAACGGGAAACATAATTAAATCTCCTGACAAATCAAAATATAGCCATGGGGAAGTTGTTGTTTGTACAGCCATTGCGAATCCAGACAGTTTTTATAAATTTGACCATTGGTCTGGTGATATTTCTGATAAAGTAAAAAGTGTCAGTTTAATTATGGATACGGATAAAAATATAACAGCACACTTTACCAGTTCAATTACAAGTGTTTCAGATTTGCAAGCGTCTGGGATTATTCCTTCAGAGTTTGCACTGATGCAAAATTATCCCAATCCATTTAATCCAGAAACAATTATACGATATCAATTACCCAAATCGAGCCATGTGAAATTGGAAATTTTTAATACTCTGGGTGAACGAATAAGAACGTTAGTGGATGTTGAACAAAATGCTGGTTTTTACCAGGTAATCTGGGATGGTAAAAATGATGCCAGACTGGTGACAGCATCTGGTATTTATTTTTATGTTTTAAGATATGATAATAGTTTAAACTATAAAAAAGCCATATTTTTGAAATAGTATCAATTTAAGATGATATTGCAGCAAGTTGCATATCTTGAAATGTAATTACGAGCGAAACGAAGCAATCTCATAGTTGCCAAAGAAGATGTTATAGAGATTGCTTCGTGGCTCCGCTTGTAGCAATAGCAATCTATTAAAAATCTTTGTAAAAAAAGCAAAGATTTGACTATGTATGCAATACTTATAAGGTAAAAATTATACCATAAACCTAAGAATCCTTTTATTGCTCATTATCGAGTCATAATAATTTAATTACCATTTATCAATCGAGTATAAAAATAGTAGTCAAATTTTGTTTTTTATTAAATCTCTTTTACTTCACTCCATTCTCATCCTTCATATACTTGTCATTATCTCTCTGAAATTAAAGCGCTTGACATAATATTTGAATACTATGACCGCCAAATTCGGTTGGATTTTAGCCCACTGCATGTAAATCTGCATAATTTTTCATAAAATAAGCAACATATTCCATCGGTTTAAACGTCTTCAACGCAGTTATTATTTTCTGAG
>Ga0209636_10005055_pt1 | contig 13479 bp, 10 predicted proteins | sample DeeMarSWOR152_54_FD_187464 | JGI IMG/M metagenome (GOLD analysis project Ga0209636, IMG submission 187464) | Marine sediment microbial communities from White Oak River estuary, North Carolina - WOR-1-52-54 (SPAdes) (version 2) | ecosystem: Environmental > Aquatic > Marine > Intertidal zone >...
CATCAGTCTTTGTCTGGAGATGGCGTAGGCGAAGGTCAAGGGTATAAGGGCCTGGAGGATGACGGTGAGTTCAGCAGCTTTTGAGGGGACCTGTCCGAACAGAAAGGGCATGATGTAGAAAAGAATGAAGGGAATCATACCCGCGCCAAGTCCGTTGATGATCCATTTCAGCTGCTTTTTGACCGTAAGGTTGGCCGGCTCACGCGTGCTGTGAAAGATGCTCAACAGGGTCAGCACGGAGAAGAGGGCAAAATGGCTGAGGTCAAGTTTCTCTGATACGAGTTGCAAGCGGAGCATGAGAGAATCACTCACACTGTTGAGCAGCGGAAGGTGAAGAACGATCTTTCCTAAAAAGAGAACACCGGCGGGAATGTACAGAATAAAAATAGAGAAGGATCTTTCTTTGAATAATTTTTTTCTTCTAGGGAAGATCAGGAAGAAATGAAGAAGCAAGGGGGGGAAGACCAGGAAGGCGGATTTATCCAGCCAGTAAAAGACACAATCCAGAGTGTCCAGTTTTCCTGTTGGAGAGAAGATAAAGAAGGAATAGAATGCCAAGGAGATGAGATAGAAGTAGATGTAGGGCATGGACAAGGGCTGCTTCGATGTCAGAAACACGATCAATCCGATGACCAGGGTTCCGAACCCGATAAAAGCAAGGTAGAAATAGATGGGATTGGTGGCTTTTTGCTGGAGGTTGAAAGAAGGAAAAAAGCTTTCCCCGCCTCTGGCGATTTCATAGGTTACCCTTTGATCAGACAGGCCTGCCAACCACAGGCTCTTGGCAATGTCTATCTTATTTTTTACCGGGTTGCTATTGATAGAATAGAGAACGTCCCCTTTTTTTATGTTGCCCAAATAAGCAGGGCTCTTGAATTCGACTTTCAAGGCTGTCAAACCCTCTGGTTTGGCTATCCAGATGACACCGTCTGTATACTCTCTCCAGGCGATTTTTTGGGAGATATTCAAACCACCTAAGCCAAGCAGAAGAAGGATGGGCAGGACGGCCAGGATGATGTTTATTCTGTCGGGGATCTTTTCCCGGGGCTTTTTTAAAAATCCAAAAAATTGAATCATTTTTGTAAAAAATATATAGTGGATTTAGTCCAAAACATGCTTTGCTCCGGCTCGAATGGCCCATTTGATGCTAGATTGCTTCAACAATTTTTCCAGTATCGGGTCCATTTTTAATCCCAGAGTTCTCGCATTTCTAGACATAATGGTGCTCATGTAGTCATACTTGGGCTTTTTTTCGGGAACATTCTGGGGATATGCCGGATTCTTGGTCAGAGATACCCCCTTTGAAGAGAGAGTACTGGGAGGCGCAAGAATCAGCGCCATGAAGAAAAAGAAAAAGATTCCCAAGGTTATTTTTTTCCGCATTTATGCTTTAAAAATAAATCTTTCATCCTCATTTGTCAATATTCTCCGCCTATCATCAGGCCTGTCAATGAGATCCTTTTTCTGTCCCGTCCAGGCTGAAGATGCTGATTCTGGTTGGGGGCGTTCCCTGCGTGGACACTCTTTTTTTCGCTGTATAGAGAAAAGTATAAAAGGGTGTCCCCCTCGGGAATGTCCCCTTTTACATTTGACAAAAACACGAGGATGCCATAATATTGAGTTACCTTTTTTAAAAATACAATTGGTTTTTTTTAAATAAAATGCCTTACTTTCTTTGCCGGTTGGCAGCGGAAGATGGAAGCGTGGTGAGTCAAATCCAGCTTGCATCTTCTCGCCGGGAATGCCAGAAGCATTTTGAAGAAATGGGATATTGCGTCTTATCTGTCAAGTTGGATTGGAAAAGGATAAACGTTCCTGCTTTCCCTTTTGAGAAGAAGATCAAGGATAAGGATTTCATCATGTTCAATCAGGAGCTTGTCGCTTTGATCAAGGCCGGCTATCCTATCCTCAAATGTCTTGAAGCCATATCAAGCCGGATGAAGAACATCCATATAAAAGAGCTGTTGATGAAGATCGAGAAGGAGATCAGAGGAGGCAAGTCCCTGTCAGAAGCTTTCGCTCCTTTTGAGAAGAATTTTTCAAGAGTCTACATTGCCTCTCTCGTCGCAGGGGAGAGAGGCGGTAACCTGGCCGGTTCAATCAGCCGTTATATTGATTATGCAAGGGTGATTTCAGAGACCAAATCACGGATAAAGTCAGCTTTGACCTATCCGACGTTACTCCTCCTGTTTTCCTTTTCCTTACTGGCTATCTTGCTTAATTTTATTCTACCTCGCTTCTCCAGTTTTTATACGGGTTTTGAATCCGATCTTCCGGGTATCACCCGCTCGCTCATGGCTTTTTCCCAGGTTGTGAGGGCCAATTTCCCTCTGTTTATCGCTTTCGTGTTTTTGCTTTTTATCATCTATTTGCAGATGAGAAGGCATGAGACAACCCATGTTCTCATTGACAAGATCAAGCTGAAAATTCCGTACGGGGGTTCAATCTGGATAGAGTCCGGCGTCTCGATTGTCTGCCGGACGCTGAGCCTACTCCTGGAGGCCGGGATTACGCTTCTCCATGCTGTGGGCATCGCCAACAAGGCTGTTCCCAACAGTTTTCTTATCAAGAGGATGGAAAGCCTGCCCGAGTCTCTCCAGCAGGGAGAAAGTCTTTCTGAGGCCCTTTCAAGAACAGGCTTCTTTCCTGTCCTTTCTCTCGACATGATCCGGATTGGAGAGACATCGGCAAACCTGGAAGGGATGTTGAGCGATGTGGCAGAGTTCTATGATGGGAGGATCAAGAGAAAGATCGATACATTTGTTTCCCTCATCGAGCCAATCGTCATCATTTTTATGGGCTTGATTATCGCTGGCATGCTTCTCTCTGTTTATTTACCGATTTTTAATATAATAAGAGTGGTTCGATAATGAAAAAAACGATTAAAGAGAAATCTATCGAAGTCTCTCTTCAGGAAGAAGAAAAGACAAAAAAGTTAGCTGAGCGCTACAAAGTTCCTTATATTGACCTCTCCACCCGCATGCTCGACCGGGATCTGGTGCAGTCCTTTCCGGCAGATTTTCTGCACAGGTCGAACTTTATTCCGTTTGAGAAGAATGAGAATATCGTTAAGATCGCCATCGCTGACCCGTCTGACATTGCCACCATAGACGCCATTGAAACTCATCTGGGAATGGAGGTCGAAGTTTACGCCACGACGAAAAGAGCTATCCATGAGGCTCTGCGCAAGAGTGAGACCGCCCAACAGGTTCTCAGGGATGCCACAGAAGGATTCATCATGCAGGTGGTTGAGAAGGAAAGCGGCGAGGGAGAAGAGGTCATCTCTGTGGAGACGCTGGCGGATAAGGATGGTTCCATCATCAAGCTGGTCAACTCCATAATTTTCACAGCTGTCCAGAAAAGAGCCAGCGATATCCATGTCGAATCAAAGGAAGAGGGCATTATCATCAAGTATCGCGTCGACGGAGTCTTGGGTGAAGCCATGGAGCCGATCGATAAAAAATTCCAGTCTTCGATAATTTCCAGGATCAAGGTCATGTCTGACCTTGATATCGCGGAGCGAAGGGTTCCTCAGGACGGAAGGTTCAGGCTGAAGATAAAAGATAAAACCATCGATTTTCGTATCTCCATCATGCCCAGCATTTATGGTGAGGATGCGGTCATCCGGATTCTCGATAAGGAGATGATCACTGAAGCCATAGCCGAATTGAGGATGGATTTGCTCGGGTTCTCTGATGCCGTCCTCGAAAAATTCAGGAAGTATATCACTCAACCTTACGGCATGGTTCTGGTGACCGGCCCGACTGGGAGCGGGAAAACAACCACTCTTTACGCGGCCCTGACCGAGATCAAGGCTCCTGAAGACAAGATTGTTACCATCGAGGATCCTGTAGAATACCAGATCGATGGAATTACCCAGATTCCGGTGAATGAAAAGAAGGGACTCACTTTTGCTCGAGGTCTGAGGTCAATCCTGCGACACGACCCGGATAAGATAATGGTCGGGGAGATCAGAGATCCTGAGACAGCCCAAATTGCTATCCAGTCAGCCTTGACCGGACACCTGGTCTTCACCACGGTTCACGCCAATAATGTCTTTGATGTCATCGGCCGCTTCCTGCATATGCAGGTCGATCCTTACAGCTTCATCTCCGCTTTGAACTGCATCCTGGCTCAGAGGCTGGTCAGAGTTCTCTGCCCGGAGTGCAAGGTTCCGGTGAAATACGGTTCCAAACAACTGCAAGAATCCGGTCTCAGTCCCCAAAAATACAAGGGTCAGTCCTTCTACGAGGCCAAGGGATGCTCGGAATGTTACTTCACCGGATACAAGGGAAGAACAGCTATAGCTGAGCTTCTCGAGCTTTCTGATGAAATCCGGGAAATGATCCTGAACAGAAGACCTCTTTCCGAGGTGAAGAAAAGAGCCAAGAGCGAGGGAATGATATTCCTGCGGGAAGTGGGTATGGAAGAGAAAGTCTTGAAAGGAGTCACCAGCCTTAAAGAGCTGAATAAAGTGACTTTTGTTGAGTGAGGAAATGGCCGCTTTTCTGGAGAAGATCAGGAAATATTTTAGCCAGCAGCCTCTTCCCCGTACGGCTTTTCAACTCACATCTCGGTATGTCAGCGGAATTCATGTCTCCGCCAAGGATGGAAGAGTCACCCATCATTTCATCCTTCCCCTGGAGAGAGGCATAATACAGCCATCCTTTGATAAAAGTAATATTAAAAAGCCGGCTCTATTGGAAGGCAGGATCAAGAGAGAAATGGGGAAACTTCGTATTTCCGACCAGAAAGCAGCCTTTCTTTTGCCCGAGTTGTCTTTGAAAGCTTTTGTCTTCTCCTTTGATTCGCTTCCAGCATCTCGTCAGGATAGAGAGCGAATCATTCGCTTCCGGGTGAAGAAGCAGATCCCTTTGCTCCCCGATGATGCCCGTTTTTCTTTTGATGTGATCAGAACAAGCGCCATGATGAAGATTATGGTCGCAGTCGCCAAATCTTCGGTGATCAAGGAGTACGAAGATTTTTTCAGCCGATTTAACTTGAGAGTCAGGACGGTCGGTGTTCCGACTCTGAGCCTGCAGTCTTTGTTGAACACGCAAAAGGAGAAAGATGTACTCCTGATAAATATAGAGGAAGATTCTTTGTGCCTCGTTGCAGCCATAAATTCTGAGATCGCACTCTACCGCTTGAAGCCCTTTCTCTCCGGGCTTCAAACGAATATTTCCCCAGATCAAATGGCAGAGAACATTGTCAAGGAAGTGGAGAACACGGTTCATTTTATTGAAGACAAAGAGGAGAGAAAGATCCAATCGTTCTGGCTCCGGGTGGGATTTTTGGAAAGAGAAGAAGAGATGATTTCCTCTCTGCAGAAAAAAGCGTCTTTTCCCATCACCAGAATAGAATCCAGCTTGACTGAAAAGCTGGGTTTGAGGGAAAAAAAGATACTTTCGCCTCTTATCGGACAGATTCAATGATGAATTCCAAACAGTTGAACCTGAATCTTGCCTTTCATCCGTGGCGGAACAGGAGGCTTTTCTTTGTGTTGATATTCTTTCTTGGAGCGATCTTTCTTCTTGTTTCCTTTTTTGCCGGGAAGACTTTCATCCAGTACCACTCGAAGGCCCAACAGACAAAGGCCTCCATAAGAAAGACCGAGAGGATGATAAGGGATACCCAGAAAGATGAGAAGCAGCTCGGCAAGAGGATTGAAGAAACGGTCAAAAGCCTTAAGGGTCGAGTCGAAGTGGTGAACAGTATTATTCTCAAGAAGAGCTTTTCCTGGATTGAGTTTTTCTCTGATCTGGAAAAGTCCCTTCCTGATTCCTCCTATATTATTTCTCTGGCGCCGTCCCTTACCGAGAAGTCGAAGATGCTCTTGAATTTGAGGGTCGCCTCCTCGAACGTGGATGACCTCTTGAAGCTTATTGACAATCTGACAGCTTTGAAGTTCGGTGAAATAAAGATCCTTGGGGAGACACAGAACGATAGGGGATTGCTTATTTCGGAGATATCCTTGAGCTATGAGAGAGATATTTAGTTTACTGGAAGAAAAGGAAAAGAAAGCCCTCCGGATCCTGAGTGTGCTTTTGGTGCTGGCCTTGCTTTTCCTTCTTGGGGTTTCCTTTCCTCAGAAAAGGAGTTATTTCAGAGCGACTTCCTTGCTGGAATCCAAGCAGGGAGAGTACGAGTATTTCCGTAGAGAAACCCTTGAAAAAGAAAGCGAGATCCGCCTCTGGCAGGATGCCACGCGCGATATAGACGATTTAAAGAAGAGCCATTTCTACAGCGGGAAAGACGCCATCAAGCAGATGAGGATCGATATCGAGCGCATCCTGAGCCAAGGCCGAATTCCCGCGACTCAGAAGAGGTACCATTACACTGAATTTGAGAACGAAAGCATCAAAAAAATGACCCTGAGCTTTAGCGTGAGGGGCTCTTACCAGTCCCTGAAAATGTTTATTCAATCTGTGGAAGAATTCCCCAAATTCCTGCTTGTGGAAAAGATCGATTTTCTGGATATCGACTCCAGAAGCGGGATGCTTGAGCTCAAGATTATCCTGGCAGGCTATTATGAAAGTTAAGAGGGTGCTCTTCGGCGTTCTTCTTTTGAGCTTTGGCTTAGCTCTCTGGGCAGGAGCACAGACTCCGCAGGAAAAGGAAACGGAAAAGAAACAGATGAAAAGCCTGATCAGGAAAGAATTGCTGCATAAGGAAAAACAGAAGCTCGGTCCTTCTCGAAGAAACATCTTTTCTCTCCGTGCGCCAGGCAGAGTGGAGCCCGGAAGGGCTCCGGTCAACCTTGAGCCCAATCCTCAACGGGTCGAGAGAGAGAGGTCGCCTGATAAGGAAGCTGCCGGCCTGCCCCTGCTCATACGCTACATCGGGCACATCAAGTCCGACAGCAAAATCACGGGCCTGATTATTTTTGAAGGCAGTGCCCTGGCCGTGGTGAAAGAAGAGATGATCGGCGAAGGAGTGAAAATCGGCGAGATTACTCCTGAGTACATAGAGGTCATCGGTCCGGACTCGGTGAGGAGAAAATATACTCTTGAAGGAGAGAAAGAGTGAGAAAAACAATATGTTTGATCATATTCGCCTTGATCCTTTGGGGGTGTGCGGCGTTCAGCCCCAGCTACAGGCAGGGGACTCAGGCAGCCATGAACAGGAATTGGGATGAAGCCATCCATCATCTGGAAAAGGCGGCTCTGGAAGACCCGGATAATTCGGTTTACCGGATTGCCTTGATCCGGGCCAAACTGGCTGCAAGCTATGACCATCTCAACCAGGCTCGCGAGCTGGCCTCCCACGGGAAAAAGGAGGAATCTCTCGCAGAGTACAGGAAAGCCCTTTCCTACGGCCAGCTCGGCTCCGATATAGTCGAAGAGGCGAGAAGGCTCGCAGAGGAAAAACCCGAGGAAGAAAAACCGAGAGAAGTGAAAATCGAGCCTCCGGTCAGGCTCGTGGTCAGTGACGAGAAGATCGTCCTGCGTTTTCCCGTTGAAGTGAGCCTCCGCTCGATTTATCAGGCGTTGGGCAAGCATGCCCGGATCAATATCATTTTTGACGAGCAGTTCAGGGATGCCCCTTTTTCCATCGAGCTTGTGGATATGAGTTTTGAGCAGGCCCTCTACTATCTGTGCATGGCTTCCAAGAATTTTTACAGGATTGTCGATGAGAAAACAGTGGTCGTCGCTCCTGACCTGCCTCAAAAACGGGCCCAGTATGAGCTGAATGCGATCAAAACATTCTATCTCTCCAACATCAACGCCGAGGAGATCAGGGCTCAGTTCATGCAGATTCTCCGAACGTCGATGGGGAGAGCCCCCATTCTCATCACTGATAAAAATTTGAACTCGGTCACCATTAGGGACGCACCGGAAGTGCTGGAATTGGCAGAGAGGCTCATCCAGCTCTGGGACAAGCCGAAGGGGGAGATCATCCTTGACCTGGAGATCATGGAGGTTTCCCGTATAAGGCTGAAGCAGTTGGGCGTGGAGTTGCAGACAGAGTTGGGAGAGAACTATATGGGGATTAGATACAGAGGAGTGGACACAGAAGATGAGGGCTGGCAGAGTCTGAAAGACCTGGATTTCACCAAGGTGGAGAATTTTCAGGTCAGCCTTCCTGCGGCCATCCTCCAGTTCCTCGAGTCAGATGCGGACACCAAGATCATCTCCCAGCCTAAACTTCGCGGTATCGATGGAGAGGAGATGACCTACCTGGTCGGAGATAAGATCCCTATACCCCGGACTACGTTTACTCCGATCGCTGCAGGAGGGATAAGTCAGCAGCCAGTGACCAATTTCACCTTCGAGGATGTCGGCATTGATGTCAAGATCACTCCCAGGATCCATATCGAGAGGGAAGTGACCCTGGAGCTGGAGATCAAGATCAAGTCCATCGGCGGGACTGGTTTTGCCAATATTCCGATCATTGCCACCAGGGAGGTGAAGAACATCATCCGGCTCAAAAATGGAGAGACGAACCTTCTGGCTGGCTTGCTGAAGGATGAGGAGAGGAAGATCCACAGCGGGATAGTCGGACTGAAGAACATCCCCATCCTGGGAGGGCTTTTCTCCAGCACCGACCAGACTGTTCAGCAGACAGATGTCATTTTGACCATCACACCCCACATCATCCGGACCATTCCCATCAGCGAAGAGGACATGAAGCCTCTCTGGGTCGGGCTGGAAAGCGTCACTCCTACTGGGGAAAGAGCAGAGGTCCCGACTGGAGAGGCGATCCGGACGCAGAGGCAAGTTTTAAGGGAAGAAGCCATGACAGCCAGGGCGGGTCAAAACCAGATAATGCTGAGCCCTCCCAATGTTGAAGCTCGCCAGAATCGAGAGGTCCGCATCAACGTCAACCTGAGGATTCAAGAGGATATCAGCAATATGTCCCTGAGTATCAGCTTCAATCCCGAAGTGATAAGTTTAAAGGAGGTCATACGCAGGGAATTCATCAACCGGCTTGGAGAGGATGTTCCCTTCTTCCAGAATATCGATAATTCGGCAGGAGTCTGCACCTTGGGCTTCTCCAGTCCGGAGGTAGATAAAGGCCTCAGAGGAACAGGAACCCTTGCCGTTCTCGTCTTCGAACCTGTCACCCAGGGAGAGAGCGACATCACGGTAACCGAGGTATCAGCCAATAGCCCTACCGGTGAGAGCGCAGATTTCACTGTGAGTCGTCAGAGCCGTGTTATCGTAAGATAGCACCCTAAAAAGCTTCCATTCTCTGTGATTGACGATCGTTTTGATCGTTGGGGAATCCAAGGGGGTATGCCCCCTTGGTCGCAGGGCGCTGGTTGATGCCCCGCCCGAGAAGGGGAGGCAGCGAGCAGAAGCGAGCGTTGGAAGGGGGAAGTCAGTTCCCCCTCCAAGTTGACTTAGGGCTTCCTTAGCGGTTACAATACCCCTTTGAGCGAAAGCAACATTTCATTGACTGGAGGACGGAATGCCGGCAAAGAAAACCACAAGTAAGACCAAGAAAAAAGCTGTTAAAAAGACACCGCAAAAGATTGCCAAGAAGACCACTGTGAAGAAAATAAAGAAAGCGGCTCCCAAGAAAAAAGTCGAAGCCAAGGTTAAAAAAGGCCAGGCTTATGAATGCAGGGTTTGCGGCCTGAGGGTCATCGTTGATAAAGTCTGTGGCTGTGTTGAAGAGCATGCGCTGATCTGCTGTTCGAAGCCCATGATAAAAAAGGCGAAGAAGTAGCACAGCATTAGACGTTAATAGAGAATTAAATTCCCAGACGCATTTCTTCTGCAACTCGAGGTTGGATTCCACCCATCGTTCTCGAAGAAGGAGATCTTTTCTCTCTTTTTAGAAAAAAACCTGAGCAATAAATGTGTTTCTATCACGGAAGATGGGATGCTTCACTTTTTTCTGGATGAATTGAGATGAAACCATTTTTATGGTAAAAAGCAAATATCATTGCAGTAAATAAGGTTACAATCTCTAGGCGGCCTGAAGCAGCCCCGGCCCCCGAGGGAACCTGTCCCGTCGGGTCCCCCCTCCTCTAAGGGCTTTGAGGGCAGCATTCAAGCCCGCCCAAGATGGGATGCCATACGAATTATTGCGCTAATATTAGTAATCTTCCAGATATACCGATAAACAGGAAAAAATGGCTCAGCGAAACCTCCCGAGAGAGCGGGGTGTTCTCCACTTCGACAGTTCGAGAAAATTTGAGATCTATTCTCTGATTACAGAGAAGATCAATCAGCTGGGAGACCTGAACAAGATCCTGGATGATGTCCTGGGCATTCTCAAGACCGTAACCGGATGCCGCCATCTGGCCATCAGGATGATCGACTCTAAAGGAAATATCCCCTTTTCCACGCATCTGGGTTTGGACAAGAAGTTCCTGGATTCCGAGCACTGGGTGACTGTAAGGGATTGTCTCTGTGGCCACGTCGCAAGAGGTGTGCTGGATAAGTCTTTGCCTTTTATCACCGAATACGGGTCTTTTTTCACAAACTCTCTCTCCCAGCTCATGGCTGAGATAAAGTCCGGCTATCCACAGATAGACAGAGGAACTTTGAGAGATGCCTGCCTGAGCAGAGGATACGAGTCGGTGGCGATTGTTCCGGTAAGGTCAAGAGGGAAGATTATCGCTGAGCTTTACCTCTCAGATGAGAACAAAGATCTTTTTCCCGAGGAAAAAGTCCGTTTTCTTGAAGATGTCTCTGTCCAGGTCGGGATCGCCATCCGGAATTCGCAGCTTTACACGCAGTTGAACGAGTCTCAGAAGAAATTGATGGACGTGTTGAATTCCACCTCAATCGGGATCGTGGAACTGGACACAAAAGGCTCCATACTTCAGATCAACAGCAAAGGAGCCGAACTCCTGGGTTATTCATCTCCCGAGAAACTCCCGGACCATGGTATCCGCATCAACGAGCTCAATGTGGATAATACTGAATGGGAAAGGTTTATCGAGTCAGTGGATGAGTCGGGAGTCGTGAACGATTACGCTCTTGTCTTCCTGGCGGGCCGGCAGGAACAGCATCTTGAGTTCTCTCTTAAGTCCGTCAAGGATGACAGAGGAAACATCATCGGCTACAGGGGAACATTCCGCGACATCACGGACCGGATCAGGCTCGAAGAAGAGAGATTGAACAAAGCCAAGGCAGAATCCTTGAAGAACAGGTATTATCAAGAGACTCTCGCTTTGAGGGATGAGATCAAATCAGAATATCCTTTCGAGGAGATGATCGGGATCAGCCCGTCCCTGCAGCGGATAAAAAATGCCATCCAGCAGGTCGCTCCGATGGATACGACAGTTCTTATCGAAGGAGAGACAGGGACTGGGAAGGAGCTTGTGGCCCGCTACATCCATGAGCTGAGCCTCCGCAAGGATAGGATTCTGGTCAAGGTGAACTGCGCGGCTCTTTCTGAAGGCTTGATCACTTCCGAGCTTTTCGGGCATGAAAAAGGGGCCTTTACCGGAGCCATACAGAGAAGGATCGGCCGCTTCGAGTATGCAGATAAAGCCACTATTTTCCTTGATGAGATCGGGGACCTGCCGCTCGAAACTCAAGCCATGCTTCTTCGTGTTCTTCAGGATGGCGAGTTTGAAAGGGTTGGCAGCTCAAAAACCATAAAGGTCGATGTCAGGGTTCTTGCTGCCACGAATCGAGACCTGATGCTCCTTGTTGACGATAAAAAATTCAGGCAGGATCTGTACTATCGCTTAAACGTATTTTCCATAAAGATCAGTCCCCTTCGGGAAAGAAAAGAGGATATCCCTCTCTTAACCGCCTATTTTCTGGAAACACTCGGGAGAAGAATCGGGAAGAAGGTCGATAGAGTCAGCGAGAAGACGATGGAGCTGTTTGTGAAGTATTCCTGGCCAGGAAACGTGCGCGAACTGCAAAATATCATCGAGCATGGACTGGTCGTCTCGAAGGGGGATGAGCTTGATGTGACCCAGGCCTATTTTGGGCAAGCTCTTGAAGAGAAAAGGAAATCAGAACTCATTCCCCTTGAGGAATATGAAAAGCAGTACATACTTGAAGTTCTCAGGCATACAAAAGGAGCCATCTACGGTCCCAAAGGGGCTGCTGTCATACTGGGATTGAAGCCCTCCACGCTCCAGAGCCGCATGAAGAAGTTAAGCCTTGAGAGACCGAAAAGCCGCTGAATCGGGGAATAAATTTCGGGAAATACCGATATTTCGGTATTAGAGGATTGTGTCTTTCCTTACGGAAGCTCATGGTTCATTCGTATCTTATTTATTTACATGAAGTTAATGGAATAAGAGTTTTTTTGTCCGTTTGGCACGGATATTGCTTTATATAGTGAGTGAAAGATTGTAGAAGAAATGAGATCAAACAACAGGATGCCATGAAGAAAAAGGGAACAAGGATCACGGATATCTCTGTGATGATCGCTGGAATAGCAGGGGATGGCGTTCTGTTCACTGGAAATATATTGGCCAAGATATTGAAAAGGCTGGGTTGGTGGGTATCCACCTACAGAGATTTTCCTTCTAACATAAGGGGAGAACCGACGAACTATACCATTCGCGCCAGTCTGGACAGAGTTCAAAGTCGATCAGATGATATCGATGTCTTTATGGCGTTTGATTGCGGAGCCATCATCGACCACGCGGACAAGATGGCTGGAGGAGGGCTCCTTCTCTGTGACGGTGTCGGCCTGTCCAGATATGCTTATGTGCAGAAAAAGAAAAGGATATACCACACATTTCCTCTGAGGAAGCTGGCCAGAGAAAATTTCAAGAGCGAGATCTACAAGAACATGATCGCTCTTGGCGCGCTGGCTTACATCCTTGACCTTGATTTTCGAGTCATCGAGAAGCTCATCTCTGAGGCGTTCTTGAAGAAAAAAGGAAAGGAAGTCGTGGAGAGAAATATCCGTGCCATTCGCTTGGGATGTAAACAGGCCGAGAAGATCGTAGAACCTGAAGAGCTACATCCCCTCGTGGAGAAAAAGGACGCAGGCCGGCTTCTCCTCTCCGGTGACGAGGCTATAGCTTTGGGTGTTCTGGCCGGAGGATGTCGTTTTTTTGCAGCTTATCCGATTTGTCCGGCCACTGAAATCTGGCAGTGGCTGGCCAGGTACTTCCCTGATTATAACGGTCTCGTCGTTCAGACCGAAGATGAACTGGCTGCTTTGAACATGGCTTTGGGCGCTGCTTATGCAGGAGTTCGGGCTATGACCTCCACTTCGGGCCCTGGAGGATCATTGATGATGGAGGCTTTCAGCCTGGCAGGAATGACGGAGATACCGGTTGTGGTGGCGCATGTTCAGAGAGTCGGCCCGAGTACGGGAATGCCGACAAAGACCGAACAGTCGGATTTGAACCAGTGGGTCTTCGGATCCCACGGAGACTTCCCGCGCATCGTCCTCTCACCCGGGACGATCGAAGAATGCTTTGATTTCACCATAAAAGCATTTAACCTGGCTGAGAAATACCAGTGTCCGGTGGTTCTCCTGACCGAGCAGGATTTTGGCCAGAACCTCTTCACGGTGAAGAGGTTCCACTTGAATAAAGTC
>Ga0209636_10005056_pt1 | contig 13478 bp, 9 predicted proteins | sample DeeMarSWOR152_54_FD_187464 | JGI IMG/M metagenome (GOLD analysis project Ga0209636, IMG submission 187464) | Marine sediment microbial communities from White Oak River estuary, North Carolina - WOR-1-52-54 (SPAdes) (version 2) | ecosystem: Environmental > Aquatic > Marine > Intertidal zone >...
TTCTCAGTGCACCAAAGTAGAGAGGTCCGGTGTGGGTGTGCGTGGCCGCAATTAGGATGTTCTCAATTGGAATACCGGTCTTTTTAGATGCCTCCGCGCGGGCACGAGACGAGACGTCGAGCGATAGGCCAATGATGTCACAGAAGACCAGAGCTGCGTGTTCTTTGCCCTGGTGAAGAACAATGGCCTTGGCATGGAGCGGGTTCAATGTGCCGGTGCTTAGCCGCTCGTGAAAGTATCCGCTCATGCGGTAACCGACCGGCGGGGTGATGTCGATGACCGCGATGCCTGCGGTCAGTTCCGTTGCGGTGGTCATAGGCGCCGGCGTAGCAGCGGAGGGCCTCTGCCCGGTGAGTTTCTCTAAGAACCGCCGGGCCTTCTTTGCCTCAGCAAGTGTTTGCTTTAGGTCTCCTTGCTCAAGACATTCTACGACCAGCGGACCTTGGGTGAAGCCTCCTTCCCTGAGGCGAGCAAGAACCGCTGGAAAGTCGACCTTGCCTGTACCCGGCGTTACTGAGACATTCCTGGGATGCCTGTAATCCTTGACGCACATACCGACAACGAGTCCATCAACAGTGGCGGCGTCATCGACGGGGTCGAGTTCGCCGTTGGAGTAGTAAAGGATGTTGCCCGGGTCGTACCAGATGCGGAAGTTCTTGTGCCCAACCATTTCGACTGTCTTGCGGCATTGTGGCCCGGTTGCATTCAGGCCGCCGTGCGGTTTGATACTTATGCCGATGCCTTTCTCGGCGGCATAGTCACAGCATTCAGCGATGGCCTTATAATACAGATTATAGAGCTTTTCATTGCCGGTTCCGCCCATGAGCAGGTTCTTCGCACCACAGGCGGCGCAGTTGTCAATGAGTTTGCTGAGTCCCTCGATACCCGCTTTGAGCGACTTCTCTACCGGGATACCACCGCCGTATACTGAAGGGACCGCCAAGCCGCGTTTCTTTACTTCCTCGCCGACCCGTTCAGCTTCTTCGAGTGTGGTCGAGACCGAAATTACCAGACCCGTCTTGGACTTTGTCGTCATCAGGCCGGCATATTTGAAATCCGCCTCAGCAATGGCGTCAAGTGCCACGCGATAATCATAACGGCCCCAGGGACGTGTGTAGCAGCCAATCTGCCAAGGGTCATCACTTTTCCTGGCGAGTGTTGGTGATGCAGCGGCACAGGCTGCCGCAAAACCCGCTGTTCCGAGTCTTGCAGTCTGGCCGAGGAAGTGTCGGCGAGAGAGTTTGTCAATGGAGTTCATTTGTGTTTTCTCCTTATTCTTTTGGAAGTATTCCTCAAAGCGACAGTATTAACCTGACTTTATCCCTCGCGAATCTCACGTTTCTTTGGATCGTAAACAGTTCGGCGGCCGGTATCATAGGATTGCATTGCCATGATACAGGCGACTGCGTGTTGGTAACCGGCGTCAATCGAGGCGTTAGGCGTATTACGGGTCCGGAGGCACTGTAGCCAATCAAGGAAATGGTCCGGGCGTGGTACCTCTTCGACAGGATTCTTACCTCTTATCTGGCCCATTCTCTTGCCTCCACCTTCAGCAGTCAATATCGGCGCAGTCCAGTTAACCATGTCCAGCACGCCCTGGTCGCCGAAAATCTTGAAGCTATTCCCACTTCCATTGCCAAAGTTCGTCGAATAACTGACCATAAAGTCCTCAGGGTAAATCCACAGGGCCTGGACATGGTCGGGGCAGGTGAACTTGTTCTCATCCTTCCACGTAAACGTGCCGCCCAAACACACGCAGCTTGTGGGAAACTTCGCGCCCGTAATGTAATGCACCAGGTCGATGAAGTGGCTTCCCAGTCCGGGAACCGATCCATCGGAAAATTCCCTGTAACCATACCAGCCCGAGTACAGCACAGGATCAAACGGACGGGAAGGGCGATCCATCAGGAATTCCTTCCAATCCACATCCTTTTCCTTGACATCCTTGACGTAGGAATACCAGTAAGGTTTTTCGCCGTTGCGACATTGTTCGATTCGCCCTACGGTACCGAGGATACCCGTTTTGTAGAGTTGGCGGCAACCGGTGAAACTGGGAAGGCTTCGTAACTGAGTTCCGATTTGTACGACCGTCTTGGCCTTCTTGACGGCGTCGCAGGCTTCTTTGAGCCTGTCGAGTCTCTTGGCCAATGGTTTCTCGCAGTAGGCGTCTTTGCCGGCCCTGGCGGCGGCCTGGAGGTGCGTGGTGTGTTGGTGGTCGCACGAGGCGATCATAACAGCGTCCACATCTTTTAAGGCCAGCAGGTCGCGGTACGAGGAGAACTTCCTTGCGTCACGACCATACCATTCTTTTACCTTTGCAGCGGCGGCTTCCTGACGGAGCCTCCACGGGTCGCAGACAGCCGTGATTTCTATGTTTTCGCTCTCAGCGTGTTTGTGTACGCCGGTCATGTGAGCACCAATCCCACGGCTGCCACAACCTATGATGCCGATTGAGATTCGGTCATTGGCGCCGATGACGCGTGAGTAGCTCGTTGCCGAGAGGGCAAGGGCGGCGCTGCCGGCAGCTGTGGTCTTAAGGAACTTGCGGCGGGAAATAGACTTTTGCATCGCATATCCTCCGAAAAAGGACGAATTGACAGGAAATTTCATCTATTATTTACTATATACATCCGCTCAGTTGCACAACCGAGCTTAATTTGTGATATTGTATCAAATCAATCTTTGAATGTACAAATGTTTTGGTTATCTTGTGAATGTTTTTATTGTATAAAGGCCTGGTGAATCCAGGTGGAAGGTGGTTTTGTGAAGCTTAAAAAAGCAGGGCTATGTTCCAATCCTGAGATAGACATCTAACATATATCTGGAGAAAAGAAAATGAAGAGAGCTGCGTTACCGGCGGTGCTGATTGTACTTGTCTCATTGATAACATTTGTTGGGGATTGTCGTCAGAGGCCCGAAGGAGAAGACAAAATTGTGATAGGATTGGCTGTGCCGTCTTTGTCTCATCCGTTTTTTATCTATTTGACAAAGAACGTGATGGATGAGGCAGAGAAACTGAGGGTTGAGGTAATCGCCTCTGATGCAGGAGATGTTGCCGCCAAACAGATGTCCATAATCGAGGATTTCATCGTTCAAGGCGTGGACGGCGTTTTAATTTCTCCAATAGGAACTGATGCGCTTGTTCCAGCGGTTGAGTCATTGAACAAGGCCAAAATACCAGTGGCGACTGTAGATAGAAAAGTCAGCGGAGGTTATGTGCTCGTTCACGTTGGGGCCGACAATGTGGAAGGAGGAAGAGTAGCAGCACGATATCTAATAGCGAAGCTGGGAGGGAAAGGCAAAGTCATAGAACTTGAAGGAACGCCCGGAGCTTCTCCGGCGATTGACAGGAAAAAAGGATTTGAAGAGGAGATTGCCGGCTCCGATATTAGCATAATTGCAAGTCAAACAGCCGAATTTCAGAGAGCAAAGGGACAATCGGTAATGGAAGACCTCCTGCAGGGACAAGGAGATTTTCAGGGTGTGTATGGAGCCAACGATGAGATGATTCTCGGCGCTATTGAAGCAATGGAAGCGCATGGAATTGGCACCTCAAGCGTTGTAACAGTTGGCTATGATGCGATACCTGATGCACTTGAGTACATCAAGCGGGGAAAACTAAATGCGACTATCGAACAGTTTCCGGGAGAACAGGCTAAAAAAGCTCTCAGATTCCTCGTAGATAATATCAGGCATGGGAAAATACCACATTCGAAAGAGGTGTATATTACGCCGATTGCAATCGATAATTCCAATCTTCAACTGGCCGAGCAAAAAACTGATTGATTTACTGATTGGGATGAATATATCTAAGGAAGAATTGGCTTTATAGTTAGCGCTTATGAGCAAACAGATGACCGGCGAATACATTCTGAAAATGGTTGGTATCAGCAAAGAATTTCCCGGTGTCAAGGCGCTGGAGAATGTTGATTATGACCTGAAAAGGGGAGAGGTACATGCTATTGTCGGCGAGAATGGTGCCGGGAAAACCACTCTGATAAAGATCCTTGCAGGTGTCTATAGGGCTGACAAGGGTCAAATCCGGCTGAAGGGGGAAAATGTCAGTTTTCAGGGTACAAGGGCGATGATTGACAGGGGGGTCAGTGTGATTTATCAGGAACTTAATCTTATCCCTTACTTATCTGTCGCTGAGAATATTTTCCTGGGTAGGGAGCCTATCAAGAACAATTGCATAAGATTGATAAACTGGAACAAAATGTATGCAAAAGTAAGCGGGATTATGCAGCTTTTCGATATAGACATAAATCCCAAAGCTCGCGTCAGCACCCTGGGGATCGCCTATCAACAAGTGGTGGAAATTGCCAAGGCACTTTCTTTACAATCCGATATCGTTGTCATGGATGAGCCGACAGCCACGCTGACCGGTAACGAAGTTGAAAAGCTGTTTAAAATAATTCATAACCTGAAGAGGCAGGGCGTATCGATTATTTATATTTCACACAAACTTGAAGAGATAAAGCAGATTGCCGACAGAGTGACAATATTGAGGGATGGTGAAAAGGTTTTAACAGATGACGTGAAGAATATCACGACCGAAGAAATTGTAAGGTCGATGGTTGGACGCGACATTGGCAAGAAGTATCCAAAAGAGAATGTTCCAATTGGTGATGAACTTTTGAAAGTGGAGCAGCTTTGTAGCAAAGGCGTTTGTGAAGATGTGTCGTTCAATTTAAGAAGGGGTGAAATATTGGGGATTGCCGGTCTTGTGGGTGCCGGCAGGACTGAAATGGTACAATTGCTGTTTGGTTACCGTAAAAAGGACAGCGGAAGAATTACTGTAAATGGCAGGAGCATTCGGATCAAAAAACCTCTTGATGCTGTAAGAGCCGGGATTGGTTTGATACCGGAAGAAAGAAGAAACCATGGGTTGGTTTTGGAGTTATCGGTGTTTGACAATGTTACGCTCTCGGTTTTAGACTGTTTTTCATTTTTAGGTTTCATCAACAGGAGAAAACTCGGCGAATTGGTTAATTCCGTGGTTGATAAGACAAAGATAAAGATGCATACGTACAGGCAAATAGTGAAAAACCTCAGCGGTGGGAACCAACAGAAAATTGTCCTTGCGAAGTGGTTTTTAAGAAACTGCGATATATACATTTTTGATGAGCCGACAAGGGGTATTGATGTAGCCGGAAAAATCGAGATTTACAGGCTGATGCAAGACCTCGCCAGAAATGGCGCCGGTATTATAATGATCTCTTCCGAATTGCCTGAGGTTCTTAATATTAGCGACAGGATTTTGGTGATGTATGACGGCAAAATTGTCAGGGAGTTTAAAGGGGGAGAAGTGAACAAGGAGCATGTGCTCAGCTATGCCATTGGGGCTGTTAGAGATTCCACAACATACACAGAGCAGACATTGAGAGAAGACAAATAAAAGCTGCTTTTCTTCAGATAAAGGAAATTGGTTATGATCTTTAGGAAATACGGTATATTTATAGCATTCATTGCGGTCATTGTAATCCTTTCCATAATATGCCCATCATTCCTTACGTGGAAAAACCTACTTAACATAGTACGGAAGAGTTCTATCCATGGAGTAATGGCACTTGGAATGACCTTTGTGATTTTAACGGCCGGAATAGACCTTTCTGTTGGGTCGGTGCTGGCATTGACGGGTGTTTTGTGTGCCAGTTTTGAGCATGCAGGCTTACCTGTTGTTCTGATAGTGATTGCCACTCTGGGCATAGGTGCTATTATAGGGTCTGTTAACGGATTAATTATTACGAAGGGTAAAGTAACACCTTTTGTAGTGACGCTGGGGATGATGAGTGTTGCTAGAGGATTGGCCCACATATATACGGATGGCCAGCCGATAAGTGGATTTGGAGGTAGTTTTCGGTATATAGGTGGAGGCGATTTTTTTTATGTACCCGTGCCTATCATTATTTTCGTATTTACCCTGCTTATCGCTGCTGTAATATTGCGGGATACCCGCCTGGGACGGTATACCTATGCGATAGGTGGAAATGAAGAGGCAGTTCGGTTGTCAGGTATCAATGTAGACAGGTATAAAATAGCCGTTTATGCCATTTCCGGTTTGACTGCTGCTTTAGGCGCTGTGATACTTACATCAAGACTAAATGCCGGTGAATCTATCGCGGGAGTCGGATATGAACTTGATGTGATTGCCTCGGTAGTTATCGGTGGGACAAGTCTCATGGGGGGAAGGGGAAGTGTCTGGGGCACTTTTATTGGGGCCCTGCTAATCGGTATTATCGACAACGGGATGAATTTGTTAATAATACCTGCTTATTGGCAATTGGTTGTAAAGGGTTCAATTATAGTCGGGGCTGCGCTTCTGGACCGATTAAGAGAAGAGTAGCTGTGTACTTTGAGCAAAATAGCTGGATTCTTGATTATGGATGCGGTATTATACTTCATCAGCTTTTAGACCGATGTATGACATTTTTTAATTAAACATTGGGTTTCCCTACAACCCACAAGGATGGATTGTGGATAGATTTATACTCTATAATTTCACATAAGGTTTTTAGTAGTTTAGGTAAAATTCCTTATATAAATGGCAAAACGTCAGGAAAAATCCATCCCACCTTCTGACTGTATTGAGGAGAATATGGAGGCAACCTCCACCGACGGATTAGCAGTTCAGTTATGTTCGCTTGTAGGTTCACAAAGGCATCATAACGTCCAAAAGCAAATTTGTATAGCACTCACCGGGCCGGAATATTGGTGTGAGAATTTGGCACGTCAACTAAATAGAGAAGACGCGAAATCTGTTATTATTCGTAAATCTCCAGCAAATGCAGTTAAGTATCTTGCTTGGATTATGTACTTTTTTAAAGAAACGGCAGGATATGATATTTTGCATATTATGTTACCGACAAGTGCTATCAAGACCTTAAAAGCTGCCAGATTAAAACATATTCGTGTAGTCTGCCACTGGATCGGGAGCGATGTTCTTAAACTCAGAGATGAAAAAAGAAGGAAAGAGTTTTTTAAAGCTTATCCTGTTTCGAAGCTGACCCATCTGGCAGTTTCCAAGCCATTGAGCGACGAGTTAGCCCAATATGGGATGAACGCCGAAGTTTTCCCAAATATCACCGATAAAGTTATAGCTGAGCCTGAGCCTTTACCAACGACGCCCGGAGTTTTGTCCTACTGGACGGACAAGCGAGCTGATTTTTTTAACGCTTCAATAGTTCTTGATTTAGCTAAATGTTTTCCAAATGTTCCATTTAGAGTAGTTGGCGCAACGGGTAAGGGATTAAGCAAGCCGCCAAATGTGCGTTTTCTCGGACATTTAGAAAACATGTCCGAAGTATTTCGTCAAACTACGGTGTATATCCGGCTTGTTCCTCATGATGGGACCTCTATTATGGTTGCCGAATCATTAGCCCGTGGCAGATATGTATTGTATAGCTTGCCGTTTCCTTATTGTGAAAAAGCTACCGAGCTAAATGAATGCAAAGAAAAACTTGCAACGTTGCTGAGGAAAAAAGAGCTAAATCTTGCGGGTGCCGAATTCGTCCGAACTCGATTTGATCCTGAAAAAAATATTATGAAGCTCATAAAAATGTACAAAGAAATCATTTGATGACAGAAAGTTTCGACAATGAGAAGCAACTATCATGTTGGTAAACAACGAAGCAAAAAGGGACTTGTTGTTTTTGTTACAGTAGTGACTCTGGTGACATTTCCTTTTGGGGTGGGCAAATATATTGAATTCAACAGGCCAAGTCCTGGTGACAGCTCAGCATATGTCTATTCGGCTCAACACATACTTAATGGTGCGAAAATTGGTGTGGACGAAAGACCCAGTGCTCAGGTGGGAACATTGCTGTTAAATATGTTAGGGGTGGGGCTATTCGGTTTCAACGAATTTGGACCGAAGCTGATACAAACGATTCTGCAGATATTCGCGTTGGTTATGATGTTTTTTGCGATGCGGCAGCTATTTGGGAACTCGGCCGCGTTGGTAGGCGTGGTGGTGGCATCGGTGTATCTGTCTGCGCCGCTCGTAGTCGAGCGCGGAAATGAAAAAGAGCAATACATGACTTCTTTTATGATGCTGGGTGTGAGCTGTTTTGTGTTGGGACAATTAGGTGGCCGATGGTGGTGGTACGTCTTATCAGGTGCGTTCGCAGCTTGGGGACCCTTGTTTAAGGAAACGGGCATATCAGCCATAGTTGCAATAGGTCTGTTTGTCATTGTTCAGCCATTGATGAAACACCGAACCTGGGGGCAGACAGGAAGAGATATTTTATTGCTGTTCGTGGGTGCCGGGTTGGCGCTTACGCCTATATATATATGGTTGGTGAAGGTAAATGCTCCGAAGAGTTATTGGCCTTACTCATTCGCGTGGAATATACTTATTGCGAGTGAGGGACCAAAGCTGGGTTCTTATGTTGCATACAGCCGAGAGATTTGTCCCCTCGCCAAGCAATTGCCAGAAGTGCTACGATATTACCGGAAGTTGAGACTGCCCATACTTTTAGCGGTTGCGGCGATCATAACAAGGCTTATCAGGCTGAATTCGAGTCGGCTGGGACGATTAAAAGAAGAGCGTAAAACTACATATGACCGTTTTGTTTTGTTATTTGGTGTTTGGTGGGTATTGGATATGGTATTTGTTTGGATTAGCCCTCGTTCATACGGACATTATTATTTACCCCTGAACGCATCGGCTGCAATGCTGAGCGGGTACGTTATCGCGCTATATTGTGATAAAGCCGTGAGGGACAAAAACAAGGTCAGATGGAGGCGTATAGGGCTTGTTGGCGTCATATGCATATTAGCTCTGTCATGGAGTGTATTCAAAAATTATGCACTAAAACTTCAGGAAACTATAGATATTCGCAGAAATAATCTCAAAGATTCATGGGAGGTTGTGGGCGAATATATCCGCACAAATTCCACAGAGAAAGATAAGATTTATGTTTGGGGCTGGCTTCCTGGGATATATGTCAAAGCACAAAGATTTAGCCCTACTCCTTGTGCGTGTATAGCTAATATGCACATCTTTAGGCCGGAAACATTATCAGCGATGATCACTGAAATGCTAAAGGCTCTTGAGGAAGATAAGCCAAAGTTTATCGTTGACACTCGTAAGATTCATTTTCCTGGGGACAGGCCGCCCCTTGAACTGTGGCCGAAGACACCAAGGGGATTTATATTAATGGAACAAAAACAAATACAGGCGTACGATGCGGCACATTCAGAACTACTGGCGGGAAAGTTCGGTCAAGATGAGGCGTTACGATACAAGGTAATGGCTCCTTTTAGGGAATTAGTGATGAAAAATTATAAGATTGTTCCTGGGTCATTTGGAGAACATATTCTGTTTGAGCTAAAGGCCTCGCTCAAATCCGATCAGGCTCAGTTATAAACTGTAAAGTAGCGGGTCATTTACAGAAAGGAGGGAGTATGCTTTTCATTACTACTTTCAACCGTAAATTTCGACTGTTGCCCCTGCAGCGTCCGTTTAATCCGGAACATTATCAAGAATTCACAGCAAAAAAGCTTTTTTAAAACTCTGAAAACAGTTTTTCATCAAGTTGAAATATAAGACATTGGAGCTGAAGAATGGGTAGAGAAAATCGAACGACAGCGCGTTCGCAAATCTCCTTATCGTGTATATATTCGCGCTACTCTTTTGCGACGTGGAAACATTATTTTCTCTGTAAGAATTAAGACTCTATTTGAAAGATATCTTGTCGGCGACTCAAGAAGACATAGATTTAAAAGAGAAAAAATCACTTCGGCGATACCATGTGGTAATATAGAACGAAGAGCAATTTGATAACTTATTCAGAGATTTCACTATGAACGATTTGTTCTTGAACGACCAGCAAACAGACAAATCCACGGATTTGTTTGCTATTTGTAATAAATGACAGATTATGAGTGGTGAAAGTAAGAATATGATAGTAAAGCGCAAAACTGCAACCTGTTTAGGATATTGCTTTCTTCTGTAAAACCGTCCATAGTGTATGTGCGTATCTGTTTAGGTAGTGCTCTTGTTTCGGATAGCATAAATGCCTTAGTTGTCGAAATAGGGGAAACTTTGGTTTTTCCGAGACTCTTTCTTCAATAAGCTGAACATCACCGTTCTTGTGAATCTGCTCTTGCACGAAATGTTTTGCCTCGGAGATGTTGAAAAACCATTTATGGCGGTCTTCGGGTTTTTCTACTGGTAAGCCATAATTCACAAAGGACCCATAACCTCGATGAATTGGGACTCTCGCGTTTACCCAGTTGTTTGGCCATGAAATTATGACATACTTTCTGGTTACCCGAAGAAGTTCCGAAAAGACCAAATGAAGGTTATCAAGGTGTTCCAAAACATCAGCACAAATCACACAATCAAAAGAAGAATTGTAAAATGGCAGTTGGTCAATTTTTTCGAGGTCTAAACAAATGTCTGGGATCCCTGAAATATCAATTCCGGTATACTCAACATCTTTTAGAAGGCTTTTCAAGAGCGCTCTTTCACATCCCACATCTAAAATCTTTTTACCGAAATACTTTTGGAATTTCTCAAAAATATATTTGCTTCTTTCCTCACGCTTATAAAAATTAACATAATCAACTAACATATTTTCAAACTCATCTCTGAAATTTGCTTAACGCACTATAAAATTTTAGCCCAAGGTGCATCATAGTGCCCCTTTTCGATCAAGTCAAGGACGTACTGGGCCATCTTTAAACAATTAAACTCAGTATGAGCTATTTTCATCCCAGCTTTTGCGATTTTTTCTCGCTCTTCGTCATTGCGTAGATACCAGTTTGCCAAATCAAAGAATTCTTCCACGGTGTCAAAATACCTGAGATGAACACCGTCTTTGAAAAGCAGGTCTGAATCGGGTACGCGTTTGGCCAATGTAAATGTGCCACAGGCAATACAATTGACCAATCTGTCAGAATGGTATAGTCTAATGCGGTTTACTCTATTTATGCTTAAAGCAATTTTTGCTCCACTGATAGCGTAAAAAGTTTCTATTCCGTCGGTCTTTGGGTTTCCGAAGCAGCCGTAAAGTTTGACGTGGGGCTTTTTAGAGAGTTTCTGTAACAGCTCATACCTACTAATATCACAATCAGCCCCTTTGTTTTCCGCTTTTCCAGTAAAAACGATATCTGACTTCCATTTTTCGTCGACTTCGTATGGACGTTGGATGTCGGGATCGCAAGGATTCGGAATAAAGGCGCATACTGGAACTCCAGCCTCTTTGTATGCACTGAGCCATTTGCCGCCATTTGTGGCCACCACTATATCCATCTTCTTGGATATTGCAAGGCGGGCAGCGTTTTTTTCAGGAAAAGCGTCGTTGTCTCGCCCGACAAAAGTGGCTTGTGGTGAAGCTCCCCGCATAGCTAAAACAGTATTTTCGTCGAGATATTTCATATTAAGCACAAAAACAATGTCAGGATGGTAGGACTTGACCTGTTTTATGAGAATCTTGTCTGTACGTTTTTTTGCAAATTGTTGCGCAAATCTCTTGTTCTTAATCAGGCTTGCTTGCTGCATGATATTCCTGTAACTGAATCGCTGAACATCATGTCCCAGCCTGATGAGTCCTTTAACCCATCGCCTTCGTTCTATCCGAACGGATTGGGGTGACTCGTCCTTGAAATTTCCTATTAAGAATATTCTTTTTGCATTTGGCATAAAGCTGCCGTAGCCCTATTTACAATTAAATATGTATATTGCTGCTTTGCTTTTGACAATCTCTGAATAGATTTGATTCCTTCGGCGTTTGCTTAGCGATTTCAGTACATCGATTCATAATACTTCTGGTTCTCTACAGAGATAATATATGCAAGCCATTGGTGGTTTTGCACGTACCAGTCTATGTTTTTTCAATGTCCTGCTCAAAACTAACTGGCAGGCTCCACATGTTTATTTGTGACTTTTGTCAGCGGCATAAGCCGCGACCCTGTCACGCTGGCAAGGACAATACCTCTTAAATCCATATCCATCTCCTTACGAGCATATTGGAATCTGTGGGAGATTTTAAATACTTCAAGCAATGGTGTCAACAATGTGGATAATTGTATAAAATTGTCTGGGGGGTGCCCGGCAATATAGTGAAAGCGATTGGTATGCTTATGAGAGAGATCAGTGATAATTTAATGCACTTTTTTTTGCCGGCGCTGCTCCTCGGTGTTTATTCCCGGTTTCGCAAACAATCGACTGTAACCGATGTGGAGAAGTTCTTTTTGCCTGCTTTTATAGTATTTAATGTTATTATCATGGTTTTACTATATTGTAGCCGGCAATACATAAGCAGAAGGCATTGCCTGCCGCTTGTTGTTTTTACTGTTTTTTATGTACCTATTGGATTGCAAATATTGGCCGATTGGCTTATAGGCAAATTTCCCAAAGTCCGGTTGGACAAAAGTCAAAAGTCGCGGGTATGGTTCTTCATTTTGGTTATAACCGGCTTAGCTGTATGTATGCCCAAATTATTACGGCCCATTCGCGTTGATAAAAAAGCTTATAAGGCAGTTGCTCAATGGCTTAAAGAAAATACACAAGAAAATGATCCTATCGCCGTCTCTGACAAACGTATAAGCTTTTACGCGGAAAGAGAAGGATTGATATATGACAAGGTCATTCCTGAGGGGGCTGAATATGCCGTGAAGATTGTTGAGAGCGAAGATGAAAAGCCTGCTGTCAGTAAAGCTCTACAAAAAGAACTTTCGTTGTGGATAGACGAACAAAGAAAGACGAAGAAAATTGTGATCTACAAAGTTTTGTAGCTTACAACTGTAAGTATCTACTGATGGGTTTAACGGGTTACAAAGCAGCGCAAATTAGAGTCGGAATTACCAGCCTCTTCTTGTAAAAAGCACAAGTAGGGTATTTGTTCGGCACTCGTATTAAAATGGAACCAGGTGCAAAACCTGCAGCCATAAAAGCTATAAGTGTAAATCAAAACTGTATAGCTGCTTCTGGAAAACATCAGATATAACTCGAAATCCCTCCCTCGTACTTCCCACCTCAGCGGACACTTTTCATTATTTATCTATAGTTTGAGTAGCACGGTCTTCCTTTCAAAAAGCAAATTCAGGTGTTAGGCTGAGTTTCTACCTGCTAAGGTGCCTTTACAACAAACAGTCATTGACGGCATAGGCGTAAACTACATTTAAGTTTGTAATATTAACCATTGACTTAACTGTTCAAAATATGTTATAATATTGCACTTAGGTGAACGATAAACACGATTTTTAAGTCCCATAAGTTACAGGGACCCGCATTTTGCAAAGGATTGCACCTGCGCTTGCTCGCACCTATGGTTACTTGGTGCATGTACGCGACCACAGGTGCAGGCAAAACGTGAATCCATAAAGATAAAACCGTTGTTGGTAAGCTTATAATCAGTGAGGAAGGAGACAGAAAAGGCTCATATCTATGAGAATTTCACTTGTCACGTTCGTGTTAACTTTGTCTCTGTTCGGTTCGGTGAGCGCCGAGCGTCCCGTGGGTGATTTGA
>Ga0209636_10005058_pt1 | contig 13476 bp, 13 predicted proteins | sample DeeMarSWOR152_54_FD_187464 | JGI IMG/M metagenome (GOLD analysis project Ga0209636, IMG submission 187464) | Marine sediment microbial communities from White Oak River estuary, North Carolina - WOR-1-52-54 (SPAdes) (version 2) | ecosystem: Environmental > Aquatic > Marine > Intertidal zone >...
GATCGACAAGCTGGAGGCTGCTCAATTTCCCCTTATCTTCAAGGGCAAATTTGGTAGAGATGCACAGGCCGTTTTCGGGAAACTTGAGTTCATTGCCCATGGCCTCCGGTTCCATCAACAGATCTCCCTGCATGACGATGATATCCGGCTTGTAACGCTCATATGCGGCCACCTGCGCCTTCACAAAGATCTTAGGATCCAGTAGAAACTCCCTGATAGTGGCACCTACGAGCTGGGCATTACACTGTCCCATGATGGCGTAAGCAGGGATCCTATCGATCTGGATCTCTTGATCGGTAAAGGTCTTTTTGAAGGCTGCCGAAACACGCTGTCTTCCTGTATATGCTTCCATTTACAATTCTCCTTTATCCTGCCAGATTTTCATCTGCTCCATTATCCTCATAGCCGGAATTGGATTTCTTTGATCAACTCAGGGAGGAGTTTCCTGAAATCCTCAACTACTATGACATCGGATGTGTCAAATATATCCGCATTGGGATCTGTGTTTATACTGATGATGTGCCGTGATTCATCCATACCTACCACATGGTGCATGACCACCGGGGAGACCACGGTCAAAGGCTGAGATTTGATTAACGGCTACAATGAGCAGAAGACTACCCGAGTCATAGGTATCCCGCACCTTGCCGCGAATGAACAGTGGTAGCGGGAGCCTTCAGCCTGATTAGCCTAACTAAGAACAGCCCTGGAAATTATTATGCGCTGAACCTCTGATGTCCCCTCGTAGATTTCAGTCACCTTAGCATCGCGGAAGTGACGCTGCATAGGGTATTCCATCATATATCCATAACCACCATATATCTGGATGCCCCAGGTAGCGGCTTTCATTGCCAGCTCGGCGGCATATACTTTAGCCATGGCGGCATTCGTGGAGAAGGGTTCACCCTTGTCAGCAAGGTAAGCGGCTTTGTAGTAGAGGAATCGTGCCGCCTCAATCTCGGTTGCCATATCCGCCAGTTTCCAGGCAATGGCCTGGTTTTTGGAAATAGGAGCACCGAACTGTATACGCTCTTTAGAATATCGAGTACACTTCTCCAGGACTGCCCGCGCAATACCCACTGCCTGGGCGGCAATACCGATTCGTCCGCGGTCAAGGGTGGAGAGCGCTATTCTCACACCCTTTCCTTCTTCCCCTATACGATTGGCTGCGGGTACACGGCAGTCTTCAAAGAAAAGCTCAGCAGTAGTTGCGGCACGCATGCCAAGTTTTTTGAATTTCTTGCCCTTCGTAAAACCAGGCATTCCCATCTCCACAACAAAGGCGGTCATACCTCGTGGTGCTAACTCAGGGATACTGCCAAATACGATTGCAGTCTCACAGACCTCCCCATTACTGATGAATGTCTTTTGCCCATTGAGGACATAGTTTTCACCGTCTTTCACTGCTTTCAATTTGATACTAGTTATGTCACTACCGGCGTCTGGTTCGGTTAGGCCATAGCTGCCTACCCTTTCCCCTTTGGCAAGAGGGGGCAGGAACCTTTGCCTTTGCTCATCATTCCCAAAGTGGTAAATTGGGCTCGCGCATAAAAGCAGGTGACTGTCCAGTATATGGGCACAGGATGCACATGCCCTGCCGATTTCTTCTATAGCAATATTCAGCGAGAGTTCATCAGAGCCACTGCCTCCATACTCGGTCGGAAGAATCATACCGGTGAGCCCGAGTTCGGCCATCCGTTTGAAGATTTTCCAGGGAAATTCTTCTGCTTGGTCCAACTCATCGGCTACAGGCTCAAGCTCATTCTTGGCAAAATTCCGGATTGTCTCCTGCATTATCTTCTGTTCTTCAGTTAATTCAAAATCCATAATTTCCTCCTTATAGAAGTTTTTGTGTATCTTCTCAATGAATCGGGGGAAATACCTGGTGGTAGAATATTCTTCTCTATTTCTATATCCTGTAGGGGTTCGATTTATCGAACCCTTGCGCTTTGGGCTTGATAAATCAAGCCCCTACAAAACCCCGATTTATTGAGAAGATACGTTTTTGTTAACACAGAGCTGTAAATGCTCACATATACTTTTGAGAAAGTCAAAGCCTTCTAATCGGTTTCTTAATCGACCAACAGGTCATTATTTTCTTCATCTGCAGCTGGTCACTTGTTATTCATTACTCTTTTTTTCCTCCTTCTCCTTGAGCCTTAATGTCTGCTTGACAATGTTCTTATCATGCTCGTAGTCGATGACCCTCTGGAGCATAATCTTCTGGGCCATTACCGGCCCGGCGCCATGCCAGGTGGCCACACCATGCTGGCCGGCCGTCCAGTGCTGCAAGAGTTTGTGCACCTTCATGATGTTTTCGGTGGGTTCATCGGAACCGAAGCTGTAAAACTCCTCAACATAATCCTTGACTTCAGGATTCTTCAGTTCTTTGAGGGAGGGCAGTGTGACGATTAGTCCCCCGCCTATGTCTCCGGCCAGGGCCATAACCCTCCAGAAGGCATTGCAGATGTTCAGCTTGGAGACATTACCCATGAGTTCATCCGGCAAGAAGACGCCCGAGCCGGGGGGTTCTTCAGCCCCTTTTGTGGCAGCAGCCATACCGCATGCACGTCCTGTTTCCCTCAAGACCACCATCTCCATTAACTGGTCATTGATGTGGGTGGCTTTTTCAAGCCCCTTGTATTCTTGAATGAGTTTTGCGGCCCCAATGATCTGATTCATAAAACCCACCTTGCAGGTACCCCCACAGGTCATGCGGTGGGTCTTGGCAAACCGCGTCACAAATTTGAGAGAATACCGGTATTCCCCGCAGTGAAATACCCTCTCCCATGGAACAAATACACCATCAAAGATGACCATGGACGTTTCCCGCTGGCCGAAAACGGGATTCCCCAGCTCCTCAAGATCATCGGACTGATCCCTTTCCGCTGAATAGGGTGAATACTGGCATACATAGGTGATGCCCTTGGCATCGGCTGGCGTGGCGAATGCTATGGCGTAGTCTTCCTCGCCCTGGAAATGGGCTGCCTGGGGTAAAACCACAAGCTCGTGGCTGGCAAAGGCCCCGCTGATGTTTATCTTGGCCCCCCGCACCACGATACCGTCCTTCTTTTTGTCCACCATTTTTAGGGAGAGGTATGGGTCAGGCCAGTCGAGGGTCTTTTGGCTGCGTTTACCCCTCGGCTCGGTAAGGGCTCCTGCTACGGAGAGATCCTTTTTCTGTACCATCTTGAGGTACTCCATGAACCGGGGGTGATACTCTGTCCCCAAATCCCTGTCCATCTCCCAACAGGTACTGGCCAGGGCATGAAAGGCATCATATCCTACGCATCGGTAGATACAGGTTCCCAGCATTTCTGCGGTGAAGGTGCCTGCTTCAGCCTTTTTGACGAGGTCATCAATGCTCGTGCTCACATGGGTGTATCGGTTAACCACGTCATCTATGAGCGGTGAGTAGCATGACATGATGTCCTTATACCTCGGATCCAGCGCCCACTCATAGCTTGCCTTGTTGGCCTCCACAACGGTTCGGGTATTCCTGTTTTCAAGGATGTTATCCACCGGTTTCCCGTTCATAAAGACCTTTGGTTTAACATCCTTTAGGCTTTCCTCAAATTCTTTTGGTGTCATTAATGCCATATCCCTTTCTCCTTCCTATAGATTCAAAGACTTGGTCTTTAACAATGGTGTATCCTTTACCCTGTTAGAAAGAAAAAAACAATAAGTTTAACCATGACCCGTTAGTAAACCCTGTTAGATTTTACACGGGGTGTCATATCCGGTGTGAAAGAGCGGAATGCTATTTTTGATATCATCCCCGTGCTTCCGCAAGGGGCACTCTAACAGGGTAAACGTCCAGTGTGGCGTGGTTTAGAGCTCGGCTAAAGGCTTCTAACAGGGTTTACGACATTGGTTACACGTTGTCAACATGGAAAGATGGTGCTCCAAAGGAGTTGTGGATGGTGTCTCGGGATATTCAGACTGGTATTCCCCAGTGAATCGTTTTGGGAGAGGCAGGGGAAACTGGAGGGATTTGTTACCTGGGCGGGCCAAACCTCTTAAGATCAGCTAAGGCCTCATCAATCTTTTTCCTCAGTGCTGGTTTGCTCCCTGCAAACTCTCTTGCCTTGTTGAAATGGAAAAGGGCCTTTTCTCTCATTCGCAGCTTGGTGAAATAGATCCCCAAATTATAGTGAGCCAGGCCTAATTCACCCTGCCGGCCGTAGACCAGACCAAGATTATAATAGACCCTGTCTTTGACTGGCGGAAGAAAGGTCAGCCTTTCGTAGATCTTGGCGGCCTGGCTATAGCGTTCAAGATTTTGCAGTGAGAGGGCCAAGAGATCCATGATTTCCTTATCTTTAGGTGAGAGGTCAAGAGCCTTATTGAGGATAGATATGGAATTGTCGTATTGTCCGTTCGTTTGATAGGCCCTACCCAAGGAGAACATAACAGGGATAGAATCAGGGTCTTTCCTTAATGCTATTTTGAAGTGATCGAGGGACTCATTCATGAATCCCTCTCTTTCCAGGACAAGGCCAAGACCATAATGGGCCATACCAGATTCAGGATCGGCGAGGAGCCTTTTCTTGAATTGTCTTGTTGCATCTTCCTTATCATGACAGAGGGCTATAACCATCGTTTGAAACATTGGAAAGCGGGACCGTAGCTCCTTTGCCTCATCAGTATCAGGCATCTTCTTATATCCTTGCAGCAGTGCCTCTGTAGCGGCCATCCTCTCCGGTGCTCCTGGATGGGTGAGGAGGTAGGGAGGGATCTCCCCACTTCCATACCACCTTTCACTTTGAATCTTCTTTAATGCAGTGACCATTCCTCCGGGGTCAAAACCTGCCCCATGGGTATATTTGAATCCTAACTGATCGGCCTGCCTTTCATCCTCTCGGCTATAGCCAAGTTCGGCCTGAATTCCGGCAGCTATTGAGCCGGTCACGAGGGCACCTGCTGCCTTACCTCCGGCAAGAATTGCTGCTAGGACACCAGCCATGGTGGCCATCCCAATCTTCTTGGATCTTTCTATTCTTGAGGCAAGATGCCTTGCACTCACGTGCCCAAGCTCGTGGGCCACTACAGAGGCCAACTCATCCGCAGTATCCATCGCAATTATCAGGCCTGAAAAGATAAACACATGACCGGCAGGAGCAGCGAATGCATTGATGCTATCTTCTTTTATCACGTAGAACTTGAGAGGGAAATATGGTACCTCTATTTGACGACCCAGATAGGTACCAAGGTCATTGATGTACTGAATGAGGTAGGGATAGTCGGCAAACTCATAGTGGGAACGGATGCTTATGAAAAACCCCTCTCCGAGCTCACGTTCGTCCTCCGGAGACAAAAATGCCTCCGTAGACTCTACCAGAAAGATGCCTACCATTAAGAGGGCTGCAAGAAGGATGAAGAGATTCTTAGTTCTCATCTTCAGAAGCATGCTTGTCTATGTCCACCCTCGGGGCTTCGAACCATAACCCCTCGAGGTCATAGAATTCTCTTACGGGATGGTAAAAGAGGTGGACTACAACATCACCGTAGTCCAACAAGATCCAGTGGCCGTCCCTCTCACCCTCTATGCCAAAGGGGGTAAACCCCTCCTCTTTCATTCTTCTCTGTAAATGTTGGGCAATGGCCTGGACCTGCCTGCTTGATGTGCCACTGGCAATAAGGAAGTAGTCGGTTATGGAGGTTAGCCTTCCAACCTCAAACAGGACAGGGTCAGTTGCCTTCCTTTCAAGGATGATGTTAACAGACAGAAGGGCCTTATCCAGTGGATTCATCAATCAGGTACAAACCTACCTTTTCTATATATTCTCTTACGACCTCCGGCACCAGAAAGCGAATAGATTTTCCTTTATTCACCATTTTCCTTATTCTACTCGCTGATATGTCCATCAATGTGGTATCTCTCTTAAGTAAGATAGTACCCGATGGATGGCAGAAGCATTTTTTCTGAGGGTTCCACGTAAAGCCAGCATTAAGAGAGTCAAGAAAGGCAAGAAACCTCTTCGCCGTATACCCTGGTCTATTGATAACAACAAAAGAGGCATATCTAAAGAGGTTCTGGTATTCCTTCCACGTCTTTATCTCTAAAAAGGCATCTGTCCCAATAATAAAGAATAGTTCGAGCTTGGATCCAAAATGGATATGGAATAATCTTAGTGTTTCAATGGAGTAGGACAGACCAGGTTTCTTCCCCTCAATATCCCACACCTCAAGCATGGGGGAAGTTCCACTCGCCAGCCGTGCCATTTCTAAGCGATGAGAAAAATCAGCAATGGGGTGCGGGCTTTTGTGTGGTGGCATGCCAGATGGTATTAGATAAACCTTCTCAAGACCTAAATCCTCACCTATCTCCTCAGCCACCCTCAGGTGACCTAAATGAATGGGATTGAAAGTCCCTCCAAGGATACCCAATTTCACGTCCTTACCTGTCCGGATCCAAACACGATGAACTTTGTGGTGGTTAACTCCTTGAGACTCATTGGTCCATAGGCGTGCAACTTTGACGTATTGATCCCAATCTCTGCACCTAAACCAAGCTCGAAGCCATCGTTAAATCTGGTAGAGGCATTTACCAGTACTACCGAGGCATCCACCCTTTCCAGAAATTCTTGAGACCTTTCATAGTCGTTTGTAACGATTGCCTCGGTATGATTTGAGCCATATCTATCAATATGATCGAGGGCCTCATCCATATCCTCAACAATCTTGACCGCCAGGATAAGATCTAGGAACTCGGCTGGCCAATCACTATCCTTGGCCAAGAGCAGGCCAGGAACCAGCCTGATGGAGTTCTCACAGGCCCTTATTTCAACTCCCGCCTCTTTAAAGGATTCGATCATGCCTGGCAGAAAGGAAGGGGCCACTTTTTTGTGCACCAGCATTGTTTCCATCGCATTGCAGACCCCGGGTCTTTGTACCTTGGCGTTAAAACATATCTTTCGAGCCATCTCCAGGTCAGCAAATTCATCTACGTAGACATGACAGACACCTTTGAAATGCTTTAATACCGGGATCTTTGAATTTTCCGCAACAAAGGAGATCAGGCGCTCTCCGCCCCTGGGAATAATCATATCAACATAGTCATCCATACCCAAAAGAATGGCAACTGCCTCATGTTTTGTGGAGGGAATCACCTGGATCGATTTTTCTGGTAAGTTGGCCTTTTTCATTGCCTCTGTTAAGATCTCTTCGAGGATTAAATTGGAGTTTATGGCCTCAGATCCACCCTTTAACAATACTGCATTACCTGATTTGAGGCAAAGAGCAGCTCCGTCAACTGTTACATTTGGCCTGGACTCATAGATAAAGCCTATCACTCCCAAGGGGATCCTGACCCGTCCCACCTTCAATCCATTTGGTCTTTTCCACATACCGGTTAGCTCACCGACTGGATCAGGAAGGGCAGCTACCTGCCGTAATCCGGCAACCATTGAGGTAATTGTTTTTTCATGGAGGGTCAATCTATCTATCATTGCCGGATTTAATCCCTTCTCCCTGGCTAACGTTACATCCTTGGCATTTGTCTTAATGATCTCCTCTTTCCTGGCAAGGATATTGTCTGCCATGAATTCTAAGGCAGTGTCCTTTTCAGCCCTCCTCGCACCCCTCAAAAGCCTGGCAGAAAGCTTGGCATCTCTTGCCATAGCCTGTATCATTTCATTAAGATCCATAAATCTGTACAACTCCTAAGGGTTTTTCATGAGAACAAGATTATCTTTATGAACGACCTCATCGTAGTGTTTGTACCCCAATCTCTTTTCTATCTCCGCGCTCTTAAGTCCCATAATCTTTTCCACATCGGTTGAATGATAATTGACAAGGCCAACCGCAAGGCCCCTTTTCTCCCTATTGATTATGGTTACAGAATCTCCAGTGCTGAATCTCCCGTAAACAGAAATTACACCTGAGGGAAGCAGGCTCTTCTCCCTCTTTACCAGGGCATCTTCTGCACCCCTGTCTACCATTATCCTTCCTTTTGGTGATTTTGTAAAGGCGATCCAGTGCTTACGTCTTCGCATTGGCATAGGTTGAGGCAAAAACAGAGTCCCTTCCTCCCTCCCCTCAAAGATTGTGCTCATTATGTTCTCTTTTAGACCATTGGCAATAATGGTCGGAATCCCACACATGGCCACATCTCTGGCTGCTTTAACCTTGCTCTGCATACCACCCTTACCTAACGTACCTGGAATTGAGCTCGCAGTTTTTTCTATTCTGCTTGTTACCTTCTCGACTCGAGGGATCAGATGCGCATCTTTATTTGATCTAGGATCATCATCAAAAAGACCATCGATGCTAGTCAGGTTAATAAGGAGGTTGGCGTCAGCGAGAATAGCCACCATAGCGCTCAGGTTATCGTTGTCACCAAATTTTATCTCCTCTACTACAACGGTGTCATTTTCGTTGATGATCGGGATAACCTTCCAGTTGAGAAGGGTAAAAAGGGTATTCCGTGTATTGAGATATCTCATCCTATTGGTGAGATCATCCCTTGTAACTAATACCTGGGCTACCTTCCGACCGTACCTTTTGAACGCCTCCTCATAGGCGAGCATCAAGCTGCTTTGACCTATTGCTGCAACGGCCTGCTGTTGGGAAATGGATTGCGGTCTCTGAGAAAGCCCCATCTTTCTTATGCCAGATGCAATGGCACCTGAAGATACTAGAATAATCTCCAGCCCCCTTTTTTTCATAAGGTCATAGATATCTTCACTCAGGGTATTTATGACATCCAGGTTTAGACCCTCTTTTGTTGTCAGCACACCACTTCCTATCTTGATAACTACCCTCTTAACAGGGCTGAGTACATCTTTCCTTGAGTGGTTCATAACTGTGTTCTTTGTGTTTGTCGCGTTTGTTGTATTCAAAACGTACAACTCCAGGCTCTAAGGACTTTAGCTCACCTCAGGCGTTTTCTCTGATGGAAGGACTCTATCCTTTAGGAATTGTTTGAGTTCCTCTAGTCCTTCTCCAGTAAGGGCAGAGATTGCCAGACACTCAAAACCCAGGTCATTAAAGGCATGGCAAGTCTCCCCGATATCTATGCTATTGACAAGATTTAGATCGATCTTGTTTATTACTATCACCTGATCCTTTTTAATCAGGGATGGATGGAATAATCTTAATTCTTCTTGTACTATAGAAAAATCCTTGAGAACATCCCCAGAACGTGGGTGATATATATCCAGCACATGCAAGAGAAAGGAAGTCCGCTCAATATGTTGTAAGAATCTATGTCCCAAACCCTTGCCATTGCTTGCACCTTCTACCAGACCAGGGATATCAGCAATGGTAAGAGATTGTTCGTCATCAAAAACAATGACCCCTAAGTGAGGGGCAAGTGTTGTAAAGGGATAGTCGGCTATCTTGGGATGTGCGTTAGAAAGGCGTGATAGGAGTGTAGATTTGCCAGCATTGGGTGAGCCTATTATACCTATGTCTGCGATGAGTTTGAGTTCCAGTTTGAGTCTTTTTTCTTTTCCCTTCTGGCCCTTCTGGGCAAATCTGGGAGCCCTGTTCGTTGCAGTAGCAAAATGCTTATTTCCTTTACCACCTTCTCCACCCTCTACCAATACTATCTGGTGGTTATCGTGAACCAAGTCAGCCAGCAGCTCTCCTGTTTCCCCATCCTTTACCAAGGTCCCTACTGGGACCAGAATTTCGATATTCCTGCCTTTTTTTCCTGCCTTATTTTTACCTCTCCCGGGCCTGCCGTTTTCGGCCTTGAAGTGGCGAATGGCGCTAAAATCATAGAGGGAATAGAGCCTCCTGCTTGCCTTGAACAAAATATTTCCGCCTCGTCCTCCGTCCCCGCCATCAGGCCCCCCTTTTGGAAGAAATCTTTCTCTTCTAAAGCTTATGCACCCTGCTCCCCCGTCACCCGATTTTACCGTGATCTCAGCCTCGTCAACAAATCCCATTCTCGTTACTTGTTACTCGTTATTGGTTACTCGTTTCAAACAAACAACCAACAACTGAAAAAACTTTAGCTCACTTTAAGTACTTTAGGCACTTCTTCTCTTGCTGTTAAGGGGCAAAAACACTTACTAGTTTCTTATACTTACCCGACCTTTCAAAGGCAATTATCCCATCGATCTTTGCAAAGAGTGTGTAGTCTTTTCCAACGCCCACATTCTTTCCTGGATGGATACTAGTTCCCCTTTGCCTGACGATGATTGAGCCAGCCTTAACAAGTTGGCCACCAAATCTTTTTATGCCCAGCCTCTTCCCTGCACTGTCTCTACCGTTCTTCGAACTGCCACCTGCTTTTTTGTGTGCCATTTCTGTCTCCTTCCCTGGTACGTCGTTCCTGGTTACTGGCTTTCTTGACGAGCAATGAGAGACCAGTAACGAGTAACGAATACCTATGCCTTAATCTCCATTATTCTTACGGCCGTGAAATCTTGCCTATGGCCCTGTTTTGTCCTATATCTTTTTCTTCTCTTATACTTAAATACGACTATCTTTGGCCCTCTCCCCTGCCCGGTAATCTTAGCCACCACTCTGGCATTTTTCAAAACAGGCGTCCCGACTTCAACCTTATTCTCTTTGGAGACAAGCAACACGTTATCAAAATAAACCTCATCGCCTGTCTTGCCATCCAATTTTTCAACGCGTAACTCTTCGCCTGGTGTTACTTTGTACTGCTTTCCGCTCGTTTGAATGACCGCATACATTCTAACTCTCCAATATTTCAGAATAAATTTATGTTACCGTACCTCCTCAGCAAAGTCAATAAAAAAACCTACCCTTTACAAGGGCAGATGAGAGAGGTCTGCTCTATTTCTTGAAGTGAGGATATAAGCCTGTCGCTTAAAAATGTCAACCCGGATTTAGACTGAGGCGATGTCATTAGTATTTCGGTAACGGTTAGGGTGACGAAGCCCGTCAAGTGATTCGGCAACGGCCAGGGTGACGAAGCTCGTGTCGGCAAGGGTAACGCTAAACATAACCGGGAGACGATACGGGTATCGTAACCGTAACCGAACAACGAGCCCCCATTGCGGGCATCCCCGACGATATAGTCGGGGTAACCTATAAACCCTACCATAATTGTAAAGTATCGTACGGAGGCGGGATAGTCGATCGCTTGCAATATTAAAGATAATAACTCCCTCCATAATGTAGGTAGTAGCTTATCATGACATTTTGTGATAATAGTATAATAAATGGGGTATTAATCCTATGCCTATCTACGAATACCAGGCAGAGATTCCCGAAGAAGCTTGCAAGGTGTGCCGGGAAGGCTTTGAGCATATCCAGGGCGTTGGTGAAAAACCCCCTTCACATTGTCCCTATTGTGGTAGGAGGGTAAAAAGGATTATCTCATGGTGTCATGCTGCGGTTATTGATCCATCACCGGAACATGCCGGAACAGAAAGAAAGATAACCGAGTACGAAAAGGCTGGTCTCTATAGTCATGCAGCAGAGTTGGCTGACAAACGCTCACATAAAACAAAAGATAAGCTTCTAAAAGAGAGGGCCCTCGAAAATTATAGGAAGGCCGGTTACAACTTTGATTCCAGTTCTGACGGCGACACTTGAAGTGCCGAAAGAAGTGATCTTTTGACCCATTCTTGTCAAAGAAGGATGGAGTTTAGGAAGCTCGGAGGGAGGAATAATGTCGGACTTCTTTCAAAATGGCGAAATAGCAACATTTCATAGGCTTAAACAGAGGGATCTCGAGGAACTTGAGGAGGAACTCGCAGAGGCAACAAAACATAGGCCTATTTCCCTTGTCCTTCCCTATATTCCACTTGAACTCCAGGGGCCTGGCCTTCCGAAGATTGTCGAGGAACTCAGCAATGTGAAATACCTTAAGAATATCATTGTTGCCCTCGGAAGGGCAAACGCAGAGGAGTTTCGAGAGGCAAAGGAATTTTTTGCTGCTCTTCCCCAGAAACCTAAATTGATCTGGTGTACAGGTCCAGCAATTGAAGGTCTCTATAGTCTACTGGCTAAAAACGGAATCAATGTTGGTGATGATGGCAAGGGAAGGTCTGCATGGACCTCGTACGGATATATCCTTGCCCTCGAAGATAGTCAGGTTATTGCATTGCATGACTGCGATATCGTCACCTATAACAGGGATCTCCTTGCCCGGCTCTGTTATCCCGTTGCGCACCCAAACATTGGCTTTGGCTTTTGCAAGGGATACTACAGCAGGGTTACGGACCAGATGCACGGAAGGGTGACCCGCGTCTTTGTGACACCTCTCATCAGGGCCCTGAAAGAGACCTTGGGTTCAAATCAGTTCCTCGAGTATCTCGACAGTTTCAGGTATATCCTGGCTGGAGAATTTTCAATGGATGTAGATTTGGTGCGTTTCATCAGAATCCCCGGTGACTGGGGATTAGAAGTCGGTGTTCTTGCTGAAATTCACAGGAATTGTGCCCTGGGCAGAATATGCCAGGTTGACCTTTCCGATAACTATGAACACAAGCATCAACCTCTGACCCTGGAAGATCCCAACAAGGGTTTGCTAAAGATGGGAACGGACATCGCAAAGTCTATATTTAGAACTATGGCTAGTATGGGGTATACCCTTAGCAATGAGTTTTTTGTGACTTTGAGGGCGAGCTACTTGAGGGTTGCCCAGGACCTCATTGCCCGGTATGAATATGATTCAGAGATAAACGGCCTACAGTATGACAGACATAAAGAAGGCAGTACAGCCGAAGCCTTCGTTAGGTGCATTGTGAGCGCTGGACAGCAGTTTCTCGAGACACCGGTTGAAGTTCCTCACATACCCAACTGGAACAGGGTGCTCTCGGCCGTTCCAAACATCTTTGAGTTGTTGATAGATGCGGTTGAAGAGGATAACAGAGACTGAGAGAGGGGCGAAGCCCCTAAGTGGGACTCCCTTCCCTGGATTCAGGGTCCTCAGGATTAATGATTTTAATAATCTCCAGTTGGTAAGATGGCCTTTTGCGCAATATATTGCTCAAGAGTCTGACGAAAACCATTGAGATCCCTATCCCGGCCAGGCTACCAACAAGGGTAGATAAATCTAAATCTAAGCTATAGAATCTGCCAATATAATATCCAACGGCCCCACCTACCACTATACCCGCTGCAGGAATCAAATAGACAATCAAGGAGGCCTTTGTCACCGTGCCGGAAGGTATGCCTATTCGCACAATGTCTTCAGTCTTAGCACCAACGGGATTGAGGGCCTCGGATAGCATCTCTCTGCCACCACCAAGCATCTCGCAGCAACCCCTTGCCGTACACTGGCCACACTGCGCCTTTCTGTCTGTGAGAACCAATGCCTTGTTGCCCCGCACCTCTTTAACTACCCCTTCTTCCTCAATCATATAGGCCTTATGTCTTTCCCTGACTTCCGCGCTTCTCTGATCCATTTTATAAGATCTCCTCCTATCACTTGAGTGCAAGCATTCCGATGTCCGTGAAAACGACTAACCACTGACAACGGGCCAAAATACATAGTACGCAATCTTGATGGTCTCGCAAAAAGTCGACATTGGTGTCATTGCGAGC
>Ga0209636_10005060_pt1 | contig 13473 bp, 14 predicted proteins | sample DeeMarSWOR152_54_FD_187464 | JGI IMG/M metagenome (GOLD analysis project Ga0209636, IMG submission 187464) | Marine sediment microbial communities from White Oak River estuary, North Carolina - WOR-1-52-54 (SPAdes) (version 2) | ecosystem: Environmental > Aquatic > Marine > Intertidal zone >...
TTCGTTGACAATGCTCTTCCTGTACGGCCCTCTTGGCGGTTTCCTCCTCGGTGTGGGCCGCCTGCCGGTTCCCTGGCAAGCCCTGCTTCTGTCTATCGGGATCTATGTGGCGCTTCCCCTCGTCGCGGGCTATTTCTCCCGGAAATGGATCATCAAAGCGAAGGGTGGGCACTGGTTCAGGGAGCGATTCTTGCACGTTCTCACGCCTGTTACCATAGTGGCGCTTCTCGTTACCCTGGTTCTTCTCTTCTCCTTCAAGGGCGACATGATTCTCTCGAATCCCCTCACAATCCTGTGGATTGCGATCCCGCTCTTCATACAAACCAATATCATTTTCTGGTTTGCTTATGGTCTCGCAAAGCTCTTACGCCTGAGCTACGAAGACGCGGCTCCTTCAGCGATGATCGGGGCTTCAAACCATTTCGAAGTGGCCATCGCCACGGCTGTAATGATCTTCGGCTTGGCGTCAGGTGCTGCCCTGGCCACGGTGGTGGGGGTATTGATTGAGGTCCCCGCCATGCTCATGCTCGTGGGGATTTGCAGGCGAACTCGGCACTGGTTTGGTGTTGAGGATAGGGCGTATGTAACCTCGGCAGGAAAAGAAAGGGTAGAGGTTACAATGACCATTGGCATCAAAGGGTGAGGGATAAGAAAGTGAAAGCGATGGAAAATAGAAATGGAAGCAAGGAAGAAACGGGTTATCTTTCTCTGTACGCATAATTCTAGTCGGAGCCAGATGGCAGAAGGGTTCCTCAGGCACCACGGGGGAAAACGGTTCGAGGTTTTCAGTGCCGGAATAATACCCTCCCGGGTTCACGCCATGGCGGTCGAGGTGATGGAGGAGCGGAGGATTGATATCACGGGTCATCGGTCGAAATCCGTTGATGAATTCCTAGGGCAATCCTTTAACTACATTGTGACAACTTGCGACGACGCCAGGAATGGGTGTCCGGTTTTCCCAGGTTCTGGGAAGAGGCTCCATTGGGGTCTAGAGGACCCAGCTGCAGTGAGGGGGTCGAAAAGGGAGAGGCTTAAGGTATTTTCGGCGGGTACGGGACGATCTCGAAGAACTGATTCGTTCACATTTGCTGTCCGATTCTGGGCAAAGATGATGGGAATTAGATCTAAAGGAACGAGAATAGCTTATAAGGAGGTTGACCAAACACGACGCTCAATAAAGCTTCCTTATCAATAATTGGATTGCGACTCGATATAGAGACCTGAAAGGTAAGTCGAAAGGAAAATCAAAACGAACGGAATCCAGGTTCCTAAGATATCCGTGAACATCTCTAGATTTCCAAGTATCAAAAGCGCGACTACGAAAAAGTCAACAAAGACCACAATAGAGAGAAAAGCAACTGCCGTTTGTAACGGAGTAGTGTATTTGAACTTCCGAAAGTAGATCCAAGAGATCGTTGCAAAAATGATAGGAGCTCCGATTGTATGGAGAATCAGGGTGGTTTGTATAGAGGTAACTGCCATGCCAATACCCATGATCGCTCCACAGAGCGCCCATCCAACCAATCCATGCACCAAGATAGTAGCTCGTTGTCCCAGGCTCAGTCTCCCTATGACATCCTCCTTTTATGAATCTGAAAGTCAGTTACATGATTCAATAACAGCATTACGCATAGATTAATGTCCCGACTTTCCTTAATGTTACATCCAAAAGGCAAAAGTGAAGCCCCCCGCCCACAAGGCGGGGCTTCCCGGGCACGCAGTGGCGAGCAGAATGCGAGCCAACGAAATCTCATTTTTCCTTGTGCCCCTCGACCCATTGTGCTTCTCGACCCCGCCTACAAGGCGGGGTTTGCGGGGTACTTGCCGGTCAAGGCCTGGCCCTGTGATCATCATTTCCTCTTTATCACTCAGGCTACTTCTTCACGTCTGCCTCATTATCGTAACCTCGCTGTTCCCAGAAGCCTTTATATAGGTTCTCCGACAATTCGATTCGGGTAACCCACTTCACCCATTTGTATCCATACTTTGACTCGGCCACTAGCTGGAAGGGAAATCCCCGTTTGGCATCCAGGACCCTTCCGTTAATCTTAGATGCCAACATGACGTCAAGACGGATTGAATCGTCATAGGATAAGGAGGAAGAATAGCCATCTGCCGCGTAGAAGATGACGGTGCGTACTCCCTTCCGGGGATTCGCCATGGCCAGCAGATCAGAAAGGCGCACCCCTTCAAAGAGGAGGTGCTCATCCCAACCCTCCACACAATGAAGGGTGACGGCCCGTTTAATGATGGGCAATCTCAGGACTTCCTGATAGGTCAAGGATTGAGGCGTTTGCACCAAACCAGTCACCTCAAGCCGGTATGTATCAATATCCACATGTTGGGGTCCCCTGATGGAATTATCATACGCCCTGTCAAAGGGATCGAGGGGTTTCCCCTGATACTCTCGGATTTCGCGCTCAGCATGAACCACGGGACCGACGATTAATCCGGTGCTTACGATTATCAAGAAGATCACTCGGACGAAGAAGATGTTACATTTCATGTTCGACTTAACGTTTTTCGTTATCGTAGTCTCACCATGAGCTCAATGGATCCGGGGCTTCCCTGATGTCCACAGGAACGGTTGTTTATGCGATCAATGGTTTTACCCGCTCTCTTCTCCCGTGGGCTGTTTGTTGAATGGGACGGGCCTTTTTCTATCGAATCTCTTAACCAACCACCAGCTTAGTCTCCTGCGATTGCTGTAATCCAGATAGATCTCGAAGATGTCTCCTTTGGAATCTCTAACGACATAGTAGCGACGGTGTCTCCGTGTGTACCATTTACGACTACGGGGTGGAAGACTACCGAATCCGATATCAACGCGTTCATGTAACACTTCTACTACATCATGGACTTCTCCATGCCAATTGAAACGCAGAGGGCGTGGTGATGTTTCTGCCTTTTCTACGTCGATTTGTTCTCCGAAGAACTCTTCCATAGGGAAAGGCATAACCGGCCGAGATCAGCAAAGCGTTTACCGCATAAGGTGTATTGAATGGTTAGGCCGTATGAGGCAATTTCTCCTCTGTTAATGGAATGATCCCAATTCAGACTGTCAAAACTCAAATATCTTGGGGGTTTGCTCGAAAAAACTCGATATCGAAGCAGATGCATGTTCCAGATAAAATATCGTGAATATCGGATTATCAGCCGTCTTATAGATATTCTTAAGAAGATCATTTGATTCGATCATCTTCTCTTTAATCTCTCTGTCGTCGCTGAACGTAATTTGTCCCGATAGTCTTAGCCGCGTATTAAACTCCTTATTGACGCATGAAAACTCTATGTAAGGTACATTCTTCAGCTGTTCGTATACGTCCTTGGTGGTATTGGTGCAGAAGTAGAGCTTTCCTTTTTCCTCAAACATAAATCCAAACGGTCGAACTCTTGGTTTTCCATTGTCAACACTGGCTAAAAATCCAATGCGATTCTCCATCAAGAACTTAATTGCCTCCTCCATAGAGCACCCCTTTTTCAAATGATTTTCTTAAGACACCTGATCTACCAATTTCTGTATGGTGTATGTGGTGGGGTCAGCCATTGAGGGGCTTTTGCCCAAATCCGCTTTGAAGTTCGATTATAGCATTTAGCATGAAAGCCAGTAAAGGCTCCCGAGAGATTTTTGCCTCCTATTTTGACGTTCGGTTAATTAGACAACTATCAAAATAGGTCGTAGGAGGACAAGGTGAATTTTACTAATAAGAGTTAGACGCGATGTATTATTTTATTCTAGGGGAACCTGGGATTAGAGAATAGTCCCGGATTATCTTGGCAATCTTTGTTCTCTGACCAAGATTTTCTTCATTGACGCGACTTTTACCCCCATGCGAATCGCTCCAGTACCGAAGATGGCAATGCTTTTGCCGGCAGGGACCTCCAACGAGTTCATCACCGTGCCGGTGCCGGTCTGCAGGCCCCAGCCCTTTTCTTCGGTTTCAAGCCCTCTATGCCACATACTTCGAAGCTCTCTTTAACGTTATCGTAATGTTGACGAGACACATTGTCTATGGTACATGCTTATTTGATGTTGTTTATTTCACGAGCCAGTTGTAAAAGGCTGAGCTTTTATTTTAGCAGCATTTTTTGCGGTGTCATCCTGAAGCTCCTTTCATTTTATCATATCATCTGAAATATCGGAGGTTCAGAATGATTTACCCGTGATGTGTCAATACATCTCCCCGCGATAACAAAAATTATTATAAAGGAGGTAAGAGAAATGGCTGAATCAAAATGGATAGATATCTCATACCCGCTGAGCGAAGACATGATATACTGGCCTCAAGACCCTGTTCCGCCAGACGTTAAAACCAGTACTCATACGTCTGAAGAAGGCACGCTAACGATGTCTCAGATGACAATAAATACACATCACGGCACCCACGTTGATGCTCCCCGCCATTTTAACCCCGATGGTACGAGCATTGATGAGATGCCCCTGGGTGCCATCATGGGTCCGGTTCGGGTGATTGAAATCAAGGATACCGAATCAATAAAGCCGGAGGAGTTGGCAGCTCACGATATCCAGCCCGGTGAACGTATTCTCTTTAAAACCGTTAATTCATCATATTACAAATTGGGCAAGTTCGTTGAAGACTTTGTTCACATCTCGAATGAAGCGGCGCACTTCCTCAAGGATAAAAAGATTTCGGTTGTCGGCATAGATTATCTTGGCGTAGGAAGCTTTAAAGACAGGGCAAACCTGATTGAGGTGCATCAGACATTCCTCAGCAATGGTATCTGGATTGTTGAAGCGCTCGATCTATCCGGGGTGGAACCCGGCGCCTATGAAATTATCTGCCTCCCCATCAGGATAAAGCAGGGTGATGCAGGCCAGGCCCGTGCTATCCTGAGACCGCTTTAAGGCTTTTTTCCCTGATGGGTTAGAGTTTTTCCTGTTTTTCCTATTACCAGTGGATAATGTCGGAAATCAGAGGCGCGGAATATCGCATCCGTTACATTGGATGGTTAAGAGGAGAAATAATTTGTTATATATCAACTGCAGGAGCAATGTATTTATTATAAAAGAATCATACATAAATGTAACCCCTTGAAATGGCCCCTCGATAATGACCCCTTGAGAATCAAAAGATTACGCTGAATGACAGGGGAATTCCACAGAAATTCAGCAGAATTCCGATATCGATTCGTTGATTTTAGCCGTTTTGCCTATTATAATAACCCACAAATCCCAAAAAGGGGGACGGGCATCTGAAAATTCTCGGAATCTGCGGTAGTCCTCGAAGGGGGGGAAACACAGAGGTTCTCCTCAAGGAGGCCCTCAAAGGCGCCCACGAGGCGGGCGCCGAGGTAGAGGAAATCTTCTTGAGGGACAAAACCATCTCGCCCTGTCTTGAAATCTATGCCTGCAAGAAGGATGGCCGATGCGTGATAGAGGATGATTTTCAAGAGGTGGCGGCGAAGATGGTCCAGGCAGATGCCATCATTTTGGCCTCACCAATCTTCTTCTACACGGTCAGTGCCCACACCAAGATGTTAATGGACCGATGCCAGTCCTTTTGGGCAATGCGGTATTTCCTCAAAAGGCCCATTGTCCCTGGCAAACCCCGGCGAAAGGGTGCCTTTATCTCGGTCGGCGCTACCCGGGGCAAGAGGCTCTTTGAAGGAGTGACCCTTACGGTGCGGTATTTCTTTGACGTCCTGGACGTCGATTTATCCCATACCCTGCTGGTGAGGGGAGTCGATGGAAAGGGAGAGATCTTCGATCACCCAGAGGAGATCCATGCGGCCTACGAGTTGGGAAGCAGATTGGCACGAACCGGGGAATGACGTATTACAAAGATTAATACATAACCTCGATAGGTAATGCATTTGGATGGTGCCGCAATAGGTGGAGAATCCATTGAAAGAGAACAACGGAAACAATGATCGGAGTTTCATCCTCCTGGTGTCGATATTCGTCGGGGCACTGGTGATTTCCTCTGTTCTGGCGAGTAAGATCATTACCATATTCGGCCTTTTTGTCCCGGCAGGGGTATTGGCCTATTGCATCACCTTTGTGGTAACCGATGTAATCAGCGAACTTTGGGGCAGGGAACGGGCGAATCGCGTAGTCTTCAGCGGGTTTATTGCCCTACTCATTACATTCCTCCTCATTCGCTTGGCCCTCTGGTGGGATGCGGCACCTATATGGAGGGAACAGAGGGCCTTCTCGGCCGTTCTGGGAAGTACATCCAGGATTATCATTGCCAGTTTCATCGCCTACTTGGCGAGCCAATACCATGACGTATGGGCCTTTCATATCTGGAGAAGGTGGACTGAGGAGAGGCATCTCTGGTTGAGGAACACTGCCTCAACGGTCGTCTCCCAATTCATCGATACACTGATCTTCATAACCATTGCCTTCTATGGCACCATGCCCGTCTTTTCCTTGATCAAGGGGCAATACCTCATCAAGGTACTCATTGCACTTCTGGACACCCCTTTTGTGTATCTCGTGGTTATGCTTATTAGGAAGGGGTACTCCATGGGAGACGGGATGGTCAGGAGATAGCACCAAAAGGAGGGAGATATGGAGAAGAACGAAGAATCCCTAAAGAAGAACGAAGAACCCGTGGAGGAGAACGAGAAATCCCCCGAGAAGGATGAGAAAGCCCCAGAGGAGGAGGAAAAATCGAGGCATAAACCGCCAGAGAAAAGGGAAAAACCTCTGGAGAAGATGACGGCGAAGGAGCTGAGAGAGATTGCGCTGGAGATTCCCGAAATTGAGGGCGTTCATGCCATGAAGAAAGAGGCGCTCCTTGAGGCCATCAGCAAATCCCAAGGAGTTGAGAAGGAGGAGGCAAAAGAGGAGGAGGCAAAGGAGGCGAAGAAGAAGGAAAAGAAGGAGGTTAAGAAGAAGGCTGAGGTGGGCGTGGCAGAGCTCAAGAAGAGGATTCGCGAATTCAAGGTCCTGAAGGCAGAAGCGGTCGAGAAGGGGGATGCCCGAGCGGCGAGAATCTATAAGCGCCGAATCAATAGGCTGAAGAAGAGGACTCGTAAAGCGGCATAAAGGTAAATGGGATGGCGAGGGTTTCAGTAATCATCCCCACCTATAACAGGCTTCCCAAGGTAAAAGATGCCATCGAGTCGGTTCTGGGTCAGACCTACCGGGATTTCGAATTATGGGTTGTGGATGATGGATCGACGGATGGTACGGATGAGGCCTTAAAGGCCTTCGGAAAGAGGATAAGGTATATTTCTCAGGATAATAGGGGTGTCAGCGCAGCCAGGAATTTGGGCATGAGGGTTTCCAGGGGGAAGTATATCGCCTTCCTGGATTCCGATGATCTATGGGAGCCGAAGAAATTAGAAATCCAGGTGGGGTGCATGGAGGCAAATCCCCAGTTCTCCCTCTGTTTTACCGATGAAGTCTGGATACGGAATGGGGCAAGGGTCAATCCAAAGAAAAGACATGCCAAATATTCGGGCTGGATCTTCGAGAAGTGTTTACCCCTGTGCATCATCAGCCCTTCTTCGGCTCTGATGAAAAGGTCCCTCTTTGACGAATTAGGGGGTTTTGACGAGACCCTTCCCGTATGTGAGGATTACGATTTTTGGCTGAGGGTGACCTGCCGTTATCCTGTCCTCTTCATCGACAAAAAACTCATCGTAAAAAGAGGGGGATATGCGGATCAGCTCTCCACTCGGTCATGGGGAAATGACCGATATCGGGTGATGGCCCTGGAGAAGCTCTTGCATTCTCAAGATCTGAAGGCCGAGGAACAAAGGTTGGCCTCGGGGGAGCTGGTTAGGAAGTGTCACATTCTATCCCGTGGGTTTTCCAAGAGGGGTAAGCGAGAAGAGGCGAGGAGGTATGAGGAGTTGGCAAAGCGGTATGGGACATTTGGGGAACAAAGGAATGAAAAATTGAATGGGAGTTAACCTAAATGGGTCGGTTATTAAAGAAGATAGGGATTGACACCATCGATTCGAGGGATCACTTCTTTTGCATGGCCTTTCACCCCAATCTTGATTTTCTGAGGAGATCCATAGGGCAAGTGGGGCTTCTTCAGCCCATTATCGTAAGGGAGAAATTGGGGGGGTCGTGTTGCCAAGTAGTTTGTGGATTCAAGCGGCTGACTGCCTGTGAGCAATTGGGGTTGAAAGAAATTGAGGCATTTTCCTACCGGGAATCGGCATTGGGCGACCTCGAAGGCTTTCACATGGCCCTCCACGAGAATCTTACAACCCGTGGCCTCAACCTCATCGAGAAATCCATGGTCATCGACAAACTCATTCACCAATTCGGGGTTTCAAAGGAACCCATTGCCAGGGATTACATGCCCATGCTCGGCCTCCAACCCAGCCTCAGAGTACTTGGGGTAGTATCCCAACTCGTCCGGTTGCTCGACGAGATAAAGCGGTATATCGTGGAGGAGAAGGTGTCACTGGAGAACGCCTCCCAACTCCTGGAATTCTCCCCCGAAGATCAGGCGGAGATAGGAAGGTTGGTTTCAAAGCTGAAACTGGGGGAAAATAAATTGAAGGAGGTTTTGACCTTCTTACGGGAAGTCTCCTTGAGAGATGGGCTGACAGTGGGAGATCTGGTTCAAGGGGAAATAGCGGTGGTTACATCCGATATTACCCTCTCCAGGGTTCAAAAAACCCATCGGGTGCGGAGGCGACTCCGGGAGATGAGGTATCCCCAATTGATAGAACTGGAAAAGAAGTTTCGGGAGAAGCAGAGGGGATTGGGGTTGAGCCAGGGGATTTCTCTGAACCCCCCCCCGTATTTCGAGGGAGAAACCTTTAAGGTGGAGTTTGGATTTAAAGATGTGGGGGAATTCAAGGCCATCGTCTCAAAACTTATGGAGGCCACAGAACGAAGGGAACTGGCGGAAATGATTGATGCAGTCCCGTAAGGATCCTGCACCCTTGGGACTTGCTTATTCCTCCGCTCCAGCGCGCGTGGTATGTTGGCCAAATTCCCTTCCGCTCACTGAAAAGAATTTTTAACCATTCTAGAGTTCGCTTCACTGCAAACCCAAAACTCGCCCTTTGGGCTCAGACATTGGGTTTGCGGCCGTTTCGCTTTACTAAGAATGATGATCTCGTAAAAAGTCAAAATTCGATGGCAAAGTAAAAAGCTTCAAATTCAAGGCGCGCAAATCCTGAGGAATGAGGCGTTTACAGTACGCTGCAGTGACGAAGGATGCAGCACAACGCAGAAGTTGGACTTTTTACGAAGCCATCAAGAATGGTTATTAAAAATTCTTCAATGTTCGCTTCAGGGAACCCGGCCAACAACCTGCTCCGAAATGACCTATGGACGAGATTCAGTTAGCAGATTCCGCTCAGGAACAAGGCCATCTCCCAGAACTTTATTGAATTTTTATTAACTCTATGTGGAACTCATGGCAAGATATGAGTTGAGGCGGATTTTCCTAGACCGAGGGGTTGTGGAAAACCCCGTAGCAGAGGGAATTTTGAGTAAAGCGGGGGGGATTCCTGTAACAATGGTAGAAGGCGCCCAGGAGGCTACCCGTTTGCTCGGTTCTTTCGAGGATCCCTTCGGTGAGGGAAAGCACAGCCTTTTGATCACCAGAGGAAAGGGCGGGTTTGTAAAACGCTGTCCCGGTACCCATCATCGTATCTGTTGCCGCTATCACATCATCAATCTCGTCATCAACTGTCCTATTGATTGCTCTTACTGTATTCTCCAAGGATATCTCAATAACCCCGCCATTACGATTCATGTCAATATCGATGAGCTTTTTGCCCAGGTGGAGGAGAGGCTTTCCAGTAATCCGGATCGGATCTTTCGCCTGGGAACGGGGGAACTGGGGGATAGCCTCGCCTTCGATGAGATAACCCATTTCTCAACCATCATGGTCCCTTTCTTTTCCAAAATGGAAAACGGGATTTTCGAGCTGAAGACGAAAACGGATGAAGTGGGTAACCTCTTGGAACTGGGCCATGGGGGGAAAACGGTGGTCTCCTGGTCAGTGAATCCGGAGAAGGTGGTCAGAGAGGAAGAATTGAATGCATCAACCCTGGCGGAGAGATTGGACGCAGCGAGGAAATGTCAACAAAGGGGGTATCCCATCGGTTTGCATTTCGATCCCCTCATCTATTACCCGGAGTGGAAATGGGATTATCGGGGGGTTATCGAGAAGGTGTCCGAAAGGATTGATGGGAAGGGGGTAATCTGGGTCAGTTTGGGGGGATTTCGGTTTCCTCCCTCCCTGAAGCCGATCATTCGCAATCGATTTCCGGCCTCCAAGATCCTTTTGGGTGAGCTCTTCCCGGGTAACGATGGGAAGTTCCGGTATCTCAAATCCCTCAGGGTAGAGATGTATCGGGAGATGGTTCGGTGGTTGCGGGATTTCGAACCCGACCTTTTCATTTACCTCTGTATGGAAAGCCAGGAGGTATGGGAGAGGGTATTCGGATGGTCCCCCAAGGATAACAAGGCCTTGGATGAGCTTTTCGCTCAAAGGATCCGATCTTTCTCTCCCATAAGCTAATGAGGCAATAGTCTGACCGAAGGGCGCAGTCGAACGGAGGGGAAGGCCACCCCTTAAGAAGTTGGAAGGAGTGAGAAATAACGGGCTTTGAAGTCTTAAGCCATCCCCGAATCGGTTGTTGCCCGAGTTTTTTAACGTGACCAATAAGGAATTCTTGGTACCCATTGAATAAAAAAGTTATCGAAAAATCTTCATTTGCGCCCAGAGCTCTCTTTTCCCAATATATAAGAGATTTCAACCTCAAGCCACCATCTAATTCATACTTACATCTGTTGGATATTATTCTCATAAAACCTTGACATAGGTTAAGCCTTTATCTAATATCGACATGAATGAGAGATTCGATCTCATTTACTCAGTGAAGGACCGAAAGGAGAGGTATGGAAGGAGGTGATAGATGAAAGAGCTCCCATGAAGATTAAACATGCAAATAAACGAGGGAGGTGAGGTAAAAATGAAACGAATAGTCACTATGAAAAGTCTCGTGTTTCTAACAGCGCTCTATGTTACTTTGTTTATTCTGCTTCCTGCCCAAGCTAAGGCACGGCCTATTAAAGTGGGGGTAATAGATTGTTATACTGGTCCGGCGGCAATGTTCTGCAAGGAGGCCCTCGAAGGATTTGAACTGGCCCTGAATGAGATCAATAAGGAAGGTGTTCTGGGGTCTAAGATCGAGTTTACCACTCGAGATACCAAGTTCAAGGTGGACGTTGGTCTCAGCATGGCCAAGGAACTGGTAATGAGGGAGAATGTTGACATCCTCGTTGGGACCATTAGCAGCGGTGTTGCCTTGGCCGTGTCAGATTACTGCAGAGGGGAGAAGGTGCCATTTTTGGTCTGGATTTCGAAGAGCGAAAGGATTACTGGAGAGAAGGGACATCGCTATGTCTTCTCCACGGGTGAAAATACTGCCATGTTTGGCAAAGCCGGGGGAGTTGCTCTGTCTAAGAAGCCGTTTATCAAATACTGGATTACCGGGGATGATTACGAGTATGGGCACGCCATAGCTGATGCTGCCTGGCGCAATCTAAAACAGCGAAAGCCCGAGGTAGAAAAGATTGGAGAATCGTGGTGGAAGGTAGGGGAGCCTGACCTCGTGCCGTATATCAATGCTATTATGGCGGCCGAACCTGATGCGGTTATCTTTTGCACCGGTGGTGGCAGCATGGTCAATGTCATGAAGACCGCTAAGGCGACCGGCATGTCTGATAAAATCCCCGTCTGGATTCCCACCGCTACGGACACCACCATTCTTAGGGCGCTCGGTCCGGGGGGCCCTGAAGGTATGATGGGCACCAGCGACTACCTTTTTTATCACCCCGATACCTCAGACAACAGGGAATTTGTCAAGGCCTTTCAGGATGCCTATGGGAAATACCCTGCTTTTCCCGGCTTTCAGGGTTATATTACCGCCCATTTCATAGCAGAGGCTTTCAAGAAGGCGGGTGCCCTGGACAAGGAAAAATTTATTGATGCGCTGGAGGGGTTGAAGATAGAGAGCCCTGCGGGCGAGATAGAGATGCGAGCCTGTGACCATCAAGTCGTGCTGCCGATTTTCATGGGGGTGACCAAGAAGGTGCCGGAGTACGATTTTCTCATTACTACCGATATTATAACTCTGACCGGTGATGACGTTATGCCCACGTGCGAGGAGATTATGAAGGCACGGGGGGAATAATGATCACGGAGTAACTGGGGGCTCATGGCCCCTAGTTACTCCGTATGAAGGAAAACGAACATCATGGAAATTGATCTCGCTGCCCTGGCCAGTCAGTTAGTGGTCGGCATCAGCCGCGCAATGATTCTATTCATCGTCTGTGCCGGGCTGAGCTTCGTTCTCGGGGTGCTCCGGGTCCCGAACATCGCTCATGGCTCGTTGTACATGATAGGGGCATTCTCAGCCTATAGCATCGCAATGCGCTTATTTGGCGGCAGCTCGGCCGGTTTTTGGCTGGCCCTAATCCTCGCCCCCTTAGTGGTAGCCCTGGTAAGCTTGGTAACGGAGAGGGTCCTCTTCTGCCATCTCTACGAGAGAGAACACCTGATGCTGCTGCTCTTTACCTTCGCCTTAATGCTCATCTTTGGGGATCTGGTTAAGATAATTTGGGGCGCGGAATACAGATCCGTCTCGGCCCCTGACCTTCTCAGGGGCTCAGTCTCGATGTTCGGTGCGTCGATCCCCCGCTACAATCTCTTTCTCCTCATCATTGGCCCCCTGGTAGCCATCGGCCTGTGGCTCTTTACGAATAAAACGAAGATGGGCAAGATTTCCCGGGCCGCAGCGGTCGATAGAGAGATGGTGGGCCTAATAGGCATCAATGTAAGCTGGGTATTTGCCGCGGCATTCGTGATCGGTTGTTGCCTCGCTGGACTGGGTGGGTCCTTGGTGGCCCCTACGGTGAGCGTCACCCTGGGGATGGATCACACCATCATTATTGAAGCCTTCCTCATCGTTACCATCGGTGGACTGGGTAACATGTGGGGAGCCCTTGTTGGCTCTCTCATCTTTGGGGTAACCCACTCCTTCGGCGTATTGCTCTGGCCCCAATTCGCCATCGTTTTCCCCTACGCCGCGGTGGTGATTGTGTTGCTCCTGCGGCCAAGAGGCCTGCTTAAATCGGTTTGGTAACAAGGAGCGGATGGTGTTCAGAGGAATTATCGATCTGAAATCGCTGTGGGCCATAGGAGCTATCTTTTTTATCCTGCTCATTTTGCCGCCAATACTTCCGAGATTTTACACCTACATCCTTGCCCTAATTTTCGTCACTTCCCTGCTGGCCATGAGCCTGAACCTGGTCCTCGGTCACGGCATGATTTTTCAATTTCACCATGGTGTTTTTTACGGGGTAGGGGCCTACACCGTTGCCCTGATGCTGGCCAAGACCTCCCTGCCCATATGGGTAGGCTTTGTTGCTGGTCCTGTCGCAGCGGCGGTGGTGGGCCTGCTCATCGGCTGGTTTTGTGTCAGGCTAACGAGGCTTTACTTTGGCATGCTCCAGAT
>Ga0209636_10005062_pt1 | contig 13470 bp, 7 predicted proteins | sample DeeMarSWOR152_54_FD_187464 | JGI IMG/M metagenome (GOLD analysis project Ga0209636, IMG submission 187464) | Marine sediment microbial communities from White Oak River estuary, North Carolina - WOR-1-52-54 (SPAdes) (version 2) | ecosystem: Environmental > Aquatic > Marine > Intertidal zone >...
ATATAAATAAGTAATGTGCCAGGTTGGTTCATTGCCATGTGAATACATTCCAATTAAACCGGTCATATCCGGAAACTGCTTCAGAAAATCAAATTTTCGATACAAAGGTATTTCCGTGCTAAAAAGCTCGTTTAGCTTATCAATAAATTTTTTTCTACCCCCCATAAGATTGATTAGACCTTGAACATCATGGGGTACATACCAGGTGTAATTCCAGCCGTTATTCTCGGTAAAGTAATCTCTACCTCCCTGTCCTCCAGACCAGATCGGATCATAGGGGGTGACCCAATTGCCATCTGCAGTTTTGGGGCGCATGAAACCTATATTCGCATCAAAAAGATTTTGATAACTATGGGCGCGTTTCATAAAATAATCATAATCTTTTTTCTTACCAAGCGTCTTAGCCATCATAGCGATACACCAGTCGTCATAGCAATTCTCTAATGTAAGAGAAACCGATTGCCGTCCAAAACCCACCTGCGGTACCCATTCCTCTTCACCTGGAGCAAGCGCTGGAAAGAATCCTTTGTTTAGATAAACACTGTCTAACTCAGTCATGGCACAGCTATTGCCTATATGTCGAGAAAGCATGGTCGTTTCCATGGCATTTCGCTTCATCCCCTCGTAAGCTTTCTCTACATCAAAATCCTGAAACCCTTCATGTAGGCATCTGTTATTGTTGCTGCTTCGTGGTGTCCTATCATGTTATGCCGACCTCCACTGGTGGAAATCCAATTGCCTTGTTCTTCTACAAGTACATACGATCGCATCAAGGCATTCTGTTTTTCTGGCTCCAATAAAAGAAAAAGAGGAAACAAAGAATGGTGTGAGCCCCAATTCGACCCAACACGATAAAAATCATGACCATCTGTATTATGGACCTTGTTATCGACACGGCTGTAATAGCGACCATATTCAGTCAGGTTCATCGATTGACTTCCCAACATTACGCGATATAAAGCGCTATAGAATATGGTACGTTGCTTTTCTGTTCCGCCTTCAATTTTAATTTTACTCAGAGCTTTGTTCCATATATTTTTTGCCTGATTTTTTACTCCTTCAAAATCCCAGGCTGGAATCTCCTTTTCAAGGTTCTGGCGAGCCTGTTTTATATCAATATAAGAAATACCAATTTTGACCTCTATTTGTTCTTCCTGGGAAGTTGTGAAATTAGTAACTACGCCTATACTGTCACCAGACTGTTCTTTCGAATCAATAAAAATCTGTTCATTTTTCCAGGCACCATAAGAAGCAAATGGTTTGCTGAATTCAGCATAAAAATAAGCAGTGGCGCTTCTGGCGTTTTCCACTCCTTCAATAATATAATCTTTTAAAATTTTAACCTTAGAATTACTGCCTATTAGTATGTGTGAATCTGATGACTTAGGGAATGTAAATCGATAGTAAGCAGCATGTTCAGTAACCGTATATTCAACATTGATATCATAATCTTCTAGCAATACAGCAGAATAGTATGGCGTTACAGTTTCAAAATCATGATCAAAGTATGAATCCATTTCTGAATTTACCTGAAGCTTGCCAGTCGTTGCCATGATCCATGAAGGGATTGTTGCGATTGAATAGTGGGGCAATGCCCTGATAGAAAAACTGGCTATTTTGCTTGCCAGATACCGGTCACGGGTTTCAGGAGAGGGATTATGAGCCAATTCAACCATCCCATGAGGTAATTGTACAATTGGGGCAGTGGCAACCAGGAGATGTGCGATAGTGCCGATGTTTGGATCCACATAATCTACTGGATCCTTAACAATTCGTGCATAGACACTCGCAAAAAATACTAATATGGAGAGCGGTACAACTATAATGAATGCTCCGCGATTCACTTTTGCAATCATTTTCGTTACTCCTTTTTCATTTGTAGATAGTTTTTTTAAGATTAACGATTTAAATACTGCATAATTTGTGTCCTTATTTTCAGCATTCTTTTATTATTTGGATCAATTTGTATTGCTTTATTCGCATATTTCAATGCGTTTTCAACATCGCTTTTATAGATTTTATTTCCAGTCCTTAATTTTAGATAATTAATTGTTAATGATGATAATAAAGGCACAGATGCCGGATATCGTTCCAGTAACTTGCTTTGAATTGTGATCGCTTTGGAGTATTGTTTCATCTCTTCATAACAATAAGATAGCTTCGTTTGAATGTCTGTATTATTGGGATCTAATTGGTATGCTTTAGTTAAACAGGGCAAGGCTTTGTCGTATTTTGAAGTACCTCCATAAAGTTTGCCAAGATCAAAATACGCGTTTGCGATTATGTGATCTGGATAGTTATTTTCATCAGATTTTTTTATGAATTCTTCAAATTTATTTTCATGAATTTGTAAGCATAATCTTAAGGAAGATGAATCATTAATAAAATAGTAAGGTATCATATTTTTGCTATAAAATGATCTTTCAATACCCCTCAATTGTTCAAGCTGTTCTGGGGTTGCTTCAGAACGGTTAACATCGTTGAAATTAAATACATTCATTGAAGATAGAAATTTTGTAAATGCAATTTGATATTCGACCTCAGAAAACTTTTTTAAAATCCTGGATGTTTCACGGGTTAGTTTTCCTCGCTCGTTAATTTTATGTAAAAATGATAGGCTATCATTATACATATAATATGGTGCCTGATATTCCAGGTAAGGGTGATTGTCGGTATGCATAAGACCGGTTCCAAACATGGATTTCGTATTTTCAGCTACAATCAATGGATATAGCACATGATATTTATCTAATGAAATATATGGTGAAGCATTAGCATATTTAAGATTATTATTAATGATGTCAAGTTCAAATTTTGCATGATCATTTTTAAATGCAATAAACAGAAAATCCCCACCAATTTTTTTGGTTTTTATTAATACGGTGTTCGGGAAAACAGCGGTAATTGTTCTCCCGACTAAAGAATAAACTTCCCAATCAGACTGATAGGCATGATACCACTGAACAAATATACCGTTTGCTTTAAGATGATTTTTTACTTTTTCAAAATATTCCTTCGTGTAAAGATTGGCTACACCAGCCATCCAGGGATTGGATGGTTCAGAACTGACAACGTCATACATGCGGTTAGAAAGTGTGAGATGAGTTCTTGCATCCTGGATATAAAGCGTAGTGCGAGGATCATTCAAAAAATCATTATTTACTGAAAGGAAATATTTGCTTGCTTCAACTACTTCGGGACTTATTTCAACGACATCGAGATTTTTAATGGGGTAATGCAGCGCTTCTCCGGCAGTAATACCGGTGCCTAATCCGATTACAAGGACATCCTCTGCATTGGGATGTAATAATAGCGGGTAATGCGCACTTAGCCCCATAGTGCTCCAATCGCCATGAATCGATCCTTCCATTTTACCACTGCTTGAAAGATAAATATCGCGGACGTCTAAACTATTTATGGATTGACATGCTGCAACAAATCCGCCAATGCCATCTTTGAAATAAAGCACATCAGGATCTTTAAATTCAGACTGAATGATTGATTGTCCTTTAAAGAGAACTTTTGCGTACGAGTTATTTTTAATAAGTTTCTCATGGGAACTAAAACGCAAATATCGTCCCTGAATGAAGGAACTTGGATTCCATCTTGGAAATAAAAATGAAAGTATTATAATACTAACACTTCCGATATAGATGAAAGAGAATTTTTTATAATTATACAATACATAAACTAAGCACGCTGTAACTGTTTGAATAATAATAAGTATCGATAGACTAATATTTTTACCGAACAACGGAATTAATAAGAAACCAGCACAAAAAGATCCGAATAAGGCACCAACTGTGTTTATTGCGTAAATGTTGCCAACTGTGTTACCAATTCTTTCAATATTTTCAGTTTGAATTTTTATGATGATTGGAAAAACCGCACCCAAACACATTGTCGGAAGAATCATAAAAGAAAACATTGAAAGTGCTTTAAAAATTTCAATTAAAATGAAACTATTTCTATTTTCATATAATAGTTTTGCAAAAAACAAATTTGAATTTCCCATTATCTGACTGGTAATCAATACCAAAAAAGCAGCTAACAATTGGGTTAATACCAATAAAAGAATTCTATTTTTAGTTTTATCAGCAACATAACCAAATATAATACTTCCCAAAGCCAAACCAACAATAAATGTAAATAGAACAATTGAAAATGAGTAGGTTGTTGGGCCTGCTAACAAAGCTAACAATTTCGTCCAAATGACTTCATAAGCCATTGAGCAAAATCCTGAAACTATCAATATCAGATAAATTATTGTTTTTTTAGTATATTTTGTTTTTTGTATATGAACTTTAGTAAAAATAGTAATGAATATATTTTTTATTTCCGAATATTTGATTGAATATAAATAACATAACAAGCCAATAATTAAATTAATTGCAATGGCAGTATATAATGTCAATGTGACACCCAAATAATGAATCAGAAAAATACCAGCGAGCAAAGAACCAAGTGCACCTCCCAGGGTATTCATTCCATATAGCTTACCAGTTTTTGCACCTAAATTTGATTTGGATATCATATAGTATTTTGATAAAATTGGTAGTGTTGCTCCCATTAACGTTGTCGGAAAGATGAGAATTAACATGGAAATAGTTGCACTAACTATGTTATAAAGCATATAATGCTGGGAGAGCTTATTATATACTAAAGCATAAAATGGATTTAATGCAGACATTATCAGAATGAACAAAATTCCATAAAAACCAATTAACAGTTCAATTAGACCATAAAACATTAGCATCTGGTGAGGATTGTTGAATCGATCCGTTATTCTTGCCGCTAATCCACTTCCTAACGCTAAACCTGCCATAAATATGGTGAGCACAATACTAATAGAAAACGCGCTTCCTCCAACAAACATGGTAAGAAATCGTACCCAAACAATCTCATAAATGAGTCCTGCGATTCCAGAAAAGAAAAAAATAATAATTAAAGAGTTGTTTAATCTTTTGAATTGTTGTTTCATTTAGTATATGGTCCCTTTATAAAATACATTATTTTTGATAAATTAATTTTCTGGTCGCCGAATACTTTCCAACCTGTAGTTTATAGTAATAGATTCCACTCGTCAGATCTTTTACTCTCCAATTTATTTGATGTTCACCTGAAGGAATATAGCCGTTAATTAATGTTTTTATTTCCTGACCAGCAACATTAAAAACTTTTAAAGTTACATGGTCAGATTCTGACAAGTAATATAGAATTGTTGTTGATGAATTAAATGGATTGGGATAATTTTGAAATAATTGAATTGTTTTTGGAATATTCTGCTGGGAAATTTGCTGATTTACATCAGTAATCAAATGCGCACCATCGCCTACCAGTTCTATCTCATTCAGCATGTTGGTGCCCATACCCTTTTGTTTGGCCAAATGAAGGTAATTGTCACACTGTCCACCGTTTGGCAACTGCAACTTCTCAGCTTCAGGATTATTCCCCATCTGTAAAGAAGCGATACTATCCAATGCCACGGGATCTTTTCCAGCCAGTATTAGATCGTATTCTGCGGGCCGGAATTTGGAGTTCCATGGACCTTCTCCCCCTGCAGCGTTTTTTATTCCATCAATCACAGCTAAATTAATGGGGCGTGCCATATTTAAATCACAAATCGAACGGGGTAGGTGAGTACCAATGTTTCCACCTTCCAGGTGGAGCGCTGAACGGTAACCCTGATTATTTGGCATCATATAATGTTGTAATGGGACAATTCCGACCAGATTCTTCATGGAGTGGGTAACACCAGCGGAGGCATGTTGTTTCATTTTGGGAATTGATACAAAAACATTTACATCATCCAAAATTCGATTTAACGTGAAGGTACTGTAAAAGAAATGGTTATCTCCAACTTCTTTGTCAATAAATTCTGAGTAAGGTGCGGGTTTGTTAAGATCCACTAATTGTATGCCAAGTTCCTGTTGTACATCCAAATAACCGAAATTATTATACGAATTGACATCCCAAATAGCCTCTACGATATAAATATCTTCAGCATTAACACCACTGTCAATAATCAATTCACCCACGGCACGTAGCATTTCTGGATGGGTCCACACACTCTCTCGAATATCCACACCTTGAAGTCGAGTATGATCAGCATAAGAGGATCCACCCGTCAGGTTAATTTTAATTGCCACTTTATCACCCGCATGGATCACATCATCGATACCGCCAATGGCTTCAAAAAGATGTTGCACTTTCTGCTTAATGAGATGAGGATCCTCATAGTCGAGAGCCTGGGTTACAGCCACCTGGGCTGAATTTATAAACTCTTTTTGATGTGTATCAGCGAAAAGATTGCGCGACTCTTTAAAAGGATTGAACACCAAGCCTGCTGCTATAACTCCAGCAGATTTTAAGAATTTTCTCCTTGAAAATTTCTTCTTTGAAAACGGGCACGAATTATTTTTTTTCATTTTGTCCTTTCTCTTTTTTTTTCGATAGAAATAATGAAATCCTTACTTCTATTTTTTGATATTATTCATTTCTATGCGCATTATATCCTATTGAATTTTAATTATTTCTCTTCCAATTGATCATATCAATTCTTCTTTAAAATATAAGATGAAATGACTAATATGATAATAGCTATAGCAATTGACACTTTTTGTTTTATGATAATATACATAGGTATAGACACTAATGTAATTTGCCTTATTTGCAATGATTACGGAATATACCATGTATATTTTAAAATAACAAAACAAATTCAACAGACTGCTACCAGGTATTGTTTTTAAACCCAACAAAAAAACACGCCTGTGATGGTGATACCATTACAGGCGTACTTATGTTATATAAGAAGGGGAATACTGAGTGGAAGTGGATAAGGATAAGCCCTTATCTCACGAGAATCATCTTCTTTGTTAAAACCTCCGATCCTGCTTTGAGCCTGTAGAAGTAGACACCACTGCTTAAGCCAGAAGCATTAAACGTCACCTTGTAAGTACCGGGTAACTTCACTTCATTGACAAGGGTGCTGATTTCATGGCCCAGGACATCGAAAACCGTTAATGTGACATTGGTCTTCGCAGCTAAGGAGTAAGCAATTTCAGTGGTCGGGTTGAATGGATTCGGGTAGTTTTGTGCCAAAGCGAAATCTCTCACGACCAAACCATCTGATTTGGATTCAACTGCTGTCGAAGGAATTTCCGCACCAAGCTTTGCTGTTCCAAAAATGCTCGCATCTTTCCAAGAATTACCGCTGTTACTCCACCATTTCGACTCGGACTGACGATTGCCATCATCGTTGTCATTGAACTGAATGTCAAATCCAAATACGTGATCTAATTCAAGCGGCATGCTCAATTTTGATAGCATGGTATCAGCAGGGATGGCTAGCTCAAAAGTGTAACCGGTATCATTATCCACCCAAACGAACGTTTCACCGCCAGCACTTGGATTACCGGTAGCCTCGCCATGCACCCAACGCCACTGTTTATCATTAGCATCGTAAGTAGTCGACTTTTCGTTGAGACCGTCAAAAAAGAGTTCCACGCCATCATTTTGCCAATTATCGCTATTAGCGGTATAGACCGCATCATCAATGAAATTACCAAAGAAGTAGAAATTATTATCATCCCAGGCAATACGGAAGTCTAACTTAATGTCTGTCCAGTCATCCTGTTCGTATAGATCATAGGAAGTACGTATAAAGGTGGAAAGCAAGGGAACAGCTCCCCAGTCGGAATCATCACCATCAATGGTGAGGGCAGTTGATACCTTGGGAACGATCAGGGCATCGCCTGAGACTGGTGCATCAGACAATACAGCGGTTCCAAACAGGCTTGCATCTTTCCAGGAGTTACCGCTGCTACTCCACCATTTGCTCTCGGTTTGGCGGCCGCCATCGTCCCTATCGTTACCCTGCATTTCAAAACCGAACACATGGCCGGGTTCAAGCGCGAAACCCATCGCAGATTCCAGGTCTGTGGCTGGAATGGCAAGCTCAAGAGTATAGCCCATGGTTTCACCCTGCCCAAGGGAATCGTCCACCCAGGCGAACTTTTCACCGCCTGCACTTGGATTACCAGTGGCTTCTTTATAGACCCAACGCCACTGTTTGTCATTATCATCGTAAGTAGTTGCCTTTTCGTTCCCGGAGTCGAAGTACACTTCTATACCATCGTTTGCCCAATTGTCAGAACCGTCGGCTTCAATCTGTGAATCCATGAAACTTACTAAAAAATAAATATTGTCATTATCCCACATGACTCGATAAGTCGTGAAATAGTCAAGCCAGTCATCAGGTAAACCACGCCAAATAAGCATCCTGGTATTGGTAACACTGTACCAGACCGGATCCATTTTTCCGTCAATCACAGGAGGTGTATCAGTCTTGGGAACCTGAAGAACGCCATCAACGACTTGGGCCTTTGCGGGAATGACCAATGCAAAGAACAAAACAGTTATTAAGATACTTAACAATACTTTCATAACGTTGCTCCTTATTTAGGTTTAAGACCGACAAATTTTCTTACGATAAAAAATTTTTCTGCCTTGTACAAATAAACATCCGCCATATTCCCTTTCCTCCTCCATCATCAATTCAGAAATGAAGAGAAGAAAGGATTAAACGTGGTAGTTACAACCACATCACCCTCATTATCCTCACCTCCTTTCCTATTATTAAAATAGACTTCCGCAAAATTAAGATTTCTATGTCATTTCGAACGGAACGGAGTGGAGTGAGAAATCTGTAAATCATATAATATCAATTTTTTAACCAGATTCCTCGCTTCGCTCGAAATGACAATCTTTCCAATTTTGCAGATCTCTAATTATTAAAAAGGCTTCACAAACCTCACAACTTATTATTTTACAAGGTGTTATAAAATCACCTTTTTAACACTTGCCCTCCTATGCTTAATTATTTGTTATTAAATGAGTTATTGTGATTCCGATAAATTAACAATAAAAAGTAATTGCCGTGAGTGTTTGTTTTAGTTCAGATTCTTTTACGTTTTGTGAAGCCCTATTGATTATATATTTGGTTAAATGTTGCATGGAGTTCAAAAAGATCACAACATAATAATAGTAGTAGTGTTATTCCACCAAAAGAGAGAGAAACAATTTCCTTGAATGAATTCTATCGTTGTATAATCCACTGACCAGATAAAACTTAGATTCCAAATTTTAATATATCAAAAGTCAAGATTTCTTCTTTAACAAATTTCGAGCATTCTTTTCTGCTCCGGTCAGATGGGCTACCATGGCCTGCTGGGCAGCGTTGGTATCTTTTTTCTGGACTGCATCCAGGATCCTTTCATGCGACTTGATTGTTCCTTCTATGATTGACTCATCAATGAAAATAGAAAAATGGAATTTTTCCAGAACATCATATAAAGGGCGTACAATGATCGGAATAACGGGATTCCCACTGGCACGAGCCAGCGTCTGATGGAACTCGATATCCCACTCACTTATCTTAATTCCATTTTCTGTTGGTCGTTTCTGCTCGGAGACACATTCAGTCAGATGTGCCAGCTCCATATCACTGCGATGCTCAGCAGCCAAACCAGCCACTGGCGGTTCAATTATTTGACGCACTTTAATGATATAAATCAATCCCTGATCACCGCATCGATAATTCACTAACCGGGAGAAAGGATCAAGCACATGATCAATGGACGGCTTCATTACTTGCGCACCTTTACCCTTTTTCACTTTAATGATGCCACGTACCGATAATCTTAATAATGCTTCACGAATAACACTGCGGCTTACACCAAATATTTTGGTGAGCTCATTTTCACTGGGCAAATAATCACCATCTACGAAGACATTTTTCTGAATTGCCTCGAAAAGTTGTGATTCGACTTGTTCACTTAACTTAGGATTGTGTTCTATTGGTCGTAACAAAACATGAGATGCTTCCATTTTCTAGATCGTTCCTATCTACATATTTACTTATTTACTTGTTTACTTGTATGACACATTAATATACATAAAAAATATTTCAATGTCAAGAAATATTTTAAAATTTTGAAATTTTGGGACTTTCCTGTTTTCGTCCATCTCGAATATTCCAGAGGTCTCGGTTTTAAAGGTTTGGGAACTTTCCTGTGGTAATGTTTAAGCATTAGGATTGGTAAAAAGAATTATGGATTAACAAAATGAAAATGGGTTATTGTCGAAATCCTTAAAAGAATATGTCTAATATTAGAAACATAAAAAATTTCTAATCTTAGAACTTTGTTTCTATATTTAGACACAAAAGTCTCAAATTAGACATATTTTTTTAGAAACTCGAGGGATTTTATTTGCTAAAAAAAGTGCGGTTGTAGATTATATTTAAAATGACCTACGTTATTAGATAGAAACCACTTGTAATTTAATTATAAATTTTGTAACTTTAAATAAAAATCCAATATACATACTTTAAAGTAAGGAATGATAAATGGAAGCTATTAAACAAATTATTAGAACACCTGGCGACTTATGTATATACTGTGCTGACATTGGTGAGCTTTTGGATATTACAAAGATGAAACAAGATATCATGGAATTCGAGGTCAACTTAATCGGGATGGTGAAGACCGCATCATGTGTGATCCCAATGATGGTAAAAAGCTTGTGAATTTTCGGAGTTTGATGTTGAGATTAAAAGCAAAATAATTTTTGCTGCATCTATCAAGTTAAAAAACAACAAACTATTTGCCTCATGACAAAGGAATTCATGTCGATTGGCGCGCAGAGGAACATCGACACGAATTCTGGGTTGAGGGGATTAGATAAATGTAGACTTCATTCCCTTAGATTTTTCCTTTAGTAAAAGATATAACATTTGACCAGGTTCTATTATCTAACCCCCTGAACTCAGCCGCACGCACCAGCCGTTATTTGAGGCAAGGGACATTTCGATGGAGAAGTTTAACTTGGGGTAATTTTCAAAACTTTGTCACAGGTTTGCGATCCGCGATTCCTTAAAACTTTCATTGAAAATTAAATATTATTAGCGAATACTAACATAAAGTTGATCCATATAGCAGTATCAAAAATAGCAAACATAAAAAGGAGAAAAAAATGAACAGATTATTTGTATTATTAAGTTGTTGTTTACTCATCTGGCATTATGGCTACGGGCAATCTCCGTCATTTAAAACCTATATGAATCCTGTTATTTCAGGCGACCATCCTGATCCGACACTAACAAGAATTGGAAATGACTTTTATACCACGGGCTCGTCTTTTAATCCGACACCGATTATCTACCATTCAACCGACCTGGTTCACTGGGAAGCAATATCCCAACCGGTATCAGCATCATGGGAATTATATGGCGATGAACCTGGCGGTGGAATCTGGGGAGGTCACATGGTCTATTATAAGGATTCATTCTGGCATTTTTTTGGGAAAAACAACCAGACGATGTATTTTGTAAAAGCCGATGATCCTAAAGGACCATGGAGTGAACCTACGGCAATGAATTGTCCTCCAAGTGTTCCGGGATTGGGTATGGACAATTCCATTTTTATAGATGACGACAGCCGCTGGTACTTATTGGTCAAAAACGGTAAAGAAAATAACTGGATCGTAGAGTTGGGAGAAGATGGTCAGCCTGCTGGTGCGATTTATGATTTGACCTGGATTAATCCTGGTCCTGCTTATCCGTATAGCTGGGCAGAAGGTCCGGTGATGTGGAAATATAATGGGTATTATTACTACTGTTTTGCACATGATCTTTCTGGTGGACAATATATTTTTAGAAGCAATACACTTACTGACTACAAATATGCATGGACAAACATGGGCAATTTCTTTTCCTCAGTTCCAAATCCCTACATAATATTATTCAGGGAACCCAACCATTGCTCACCGGCAATAATGCTTGATGATAGTACCAGTTGGGTCGTTTATCATGCATATTCTAAAGGGAATTTTGAATGGTATGGTTTAGGCCGCCAGGGAATGCTGAGCCAGGTACGCTATAATGATGACGATAAGCCAGAAGCAGATTATCCATCCAATGATCACATGATAGCCCCCAATTTATCAAGCAGTGGTATTCCATGGATGGTGCCAAAATCAGATTTTTTTGATTCTGAAAAGTTGAATCCTGAATGGTCATTTCTCGGGTACACTCCTGAAGAATCACATTCGCTTACCGAGCGTCCCGGTTGGTTTCGGCTATCCCCAAAAGGCAAGGAAAACACGATTATTAAAAATGATGCAGAACATAACTACTCGTTAATGACACGCCTCGATTTCAATGCAGAGTCAACAGATGATGAAGCCGGAATTTGGGTTTTTAATGGTCCACAAACCATCTTCACCAAATTGTATAGCACAGTTAACGGTTCGGGAGCTAAGGTTGTAAAATTCAGTTATAAGACAACTTATTATGAAACAGAAAATAGTGTTGGTAATATTTTATGGCTTAAATTGTTCCGTGAAAACCATATCATGACCGCTTACTTTAGTAGTGATGGCACAGTCTGGAACCCGGTTGGACAGGGCATTAATGTATTAGACATGGATGACAATCAACCTAATTATAGTTACTTTACAGGAAGCAGACAGGGTTTATATGTAAAAGGCAAATCTGCTGATTTTGATCTTTATATATACCGCGATGCCTATTCGCCAATATTGGCTGAACCCCCTGCGAATCAATTAGGTACACTCAGACCAACAAGAGGTCCGGCAATCGGTTATCTGGATAGCGTTCACACTAACGATTGGGCAATGTATGCCGGGGTAGAATTTGGTGGCGCTGATTATCCAAAGATCCCGGTGTCAATTAAGATGATGGCATCAAGTGCTACAACAGGCGGTGTGGTTGAAGTGTGGCTCGATTCGCTTGATACCGGCGATAAAATTGCTGAATGTAATATCGGCAATACCGGTGACTGGACAAATTTTAAAATATTTTCATCGGATGTAAAGCCAGTATCCGCCAGGCATGATGTTTATTTAAAATTCTTAGGAACCGGAACGGACAGACTTTATCAGATTAAATGGTTCAGATTCTTAACTGAAGCTGATACTGCTTCAGTTGTTGAGGAGCCGTCATCTATTCAGATTCCACAAAATTATAGTATAGAACAAAACTATCCAAATCCCTTTAATCCATCAACCATAATTTCATATTCAATACCAAAGCCGGATTTTGTTAGTCTGAAAATTTATGATATGCTTGGCAGAGAAATTCAAACATTAATCAATGGGTTTCAAGAACCAAACACTTATCACATAAATTTTGATGCAAGAAATCTCTCAAGTGGTATTTATTTCTATAGATTGCAAGTCAATGTCATTAAGTTAAGAGATCGGTTTATAAGCAAAGTAATATTTTTTGATATGCGGACTATACTTTCGTGGAAATTTTCTACCTGGTCGTATAGCCGAATTATCTGAAACAAATAATTGCCATAATTTTTTAATAATATCAATAATATTATTACGAAAGAAAAGCAGGATACCTGATTCTCTCATTTTTGCTAATGCTTGAGTCCA
>Ga0209636_10005063_pt1 | contig 13469 bp, 11 predicted proteins | sample DeeMarSWOR152_54_FD_187464 | JGI IMG/M metagenome (GOLD analysis project Ga0209636, IMG submission 187464) | Marine sediment microbial communities from White Oak River estuary, North Carolina - WOR-1-52-54 (SPAdes) (version 2) | ecosystem: Environmental > Aquatic > Marine > Intertidal zone >...
ACATCGTGGCCAGGGCACCGCTTGTTGTGAACCGTACCCGATCTGCTCCGGTCTGGCGGCACAATATTTCCGCGGTCTCCACCTGCAACCGATCGGCAAACCCGGTCAGCAGCCCAAAGCCTTCCTGGAAAGCATTGGCCAACGCGGAGGTGACGCACGCCGGATTGTGCCCCAAAATGTTGGCAAAGTGCCCTTGCCAAAAGTCGAGGATCTCATGACCATCCTCATCCCGAATATGGGCACCGCGGGCTGCGTTGATGCGGGGAGGAAAGGGCTCAGCGAGCCGCAACGTATGGCTGCCGCCATCAACAAGGACCTTCTTTGCCCTGTTGGCCAGCGCAGCCGATGCCGGCGCGTGTTGAACGTACTCCGCAGCTAGCTCGTTCAAAAGCTGGGTGTGATCACGCGGGACGACCCTCATCTTTTCGGGGACTCCTTCATCTTTTCAGGTTGCCAGACTCTTCAGGTAGTATACATCCCTGGTCTTTTCGATCGTAACGTGCCAAAGAGAATCTGTGCAGGAAGCGCATTGCAGATAAAGCCCGCATCAAGTAGGAATCAGACCACTTGGGGACGCCGCGACAGGTTCCCGATTGCGTGAGTATTCTGGCCAGTGTTGCATTCAGCGACTAATTGTCGAGCTTGGTTGATCGGTCGGGTGTATCAACCTGATCGATAGTCCGTGCAACGGACGCGCTTATCCTCTGATTTCGGCTTCTCGAAGCCAACGTGCTGCTTCCTCGGGAGGGACAGGATTGATGTAGAGCCCGGTGCCCCACTCAAATCCAGCCACTTTGGTCAACCGCGGTATAATCTCGATCCGCCAGTGGTAGTCGTATTGTAGCGTCTTCCAGTAGCCAGGTTTGCCGGCGCGCGGGATGGGATTGGGAGCGGTCTGCAACACGAAGTTGTACGGAATGTCTCCGAGAAGCGCTCCCAGTCTTCCCAGGGTTCGCTTCAATGTGACTGCGAGGCCGTCTCGCTGTTCGCCGTTGATCGTTGTGAAGTCGTGTGAGTGCTCGCACGGATAAACGATCAATTCGAACGGAAACCTCGCTGCGTATGGCGCCAGTACCACATACCCATTCGATTGTTCAACGACGCGAACTCCAGCCCGTGTCTCGCCAGACAGAATGTCGCAGAATATGCAGCGCTCTTTTCGTTCGAAGTAGTCCCTGGCTGTCTCCAAACCGTCACGGACTTCCCGTGGCGTGATCGGAGTGGCAATCATCTGCGAGTGCGGGTGTGACAGAGACGCTCCGGCTTCCGGACCGTGGTTCTTGAACAGGAGAACGTAGCGGTGCCAGGGATTCTCCATCAGAGCACGCAGACGATCTACGTACGTATCCACGATCAGCCGAACGTGTTCGACGGGGAGATCCGAAATCCGGCTATTGTGATTGGGGCTCTCAATGATCACCTCGTGCGCTCCGACGCCGTTCATGCGGTCGAAGAATCCGTCCACCGCCTGCCGCCCACGTTTGTTGTAGCTTTGCAGCGCCGGAAATTTGTTCGAAACTACACGGATGCACCATCGTCCGTCTGGTCCATCGACACGGTGTATCTCACGAGGGGTCAAATCCTCTTTGCCCGGACAGAATGGACAGGTTGAGGGATCACTTATGGGGGACTCCCGGCGCTCCTTGTTATAATCGAACGGGCGCTTGCCCCGTTCAGGGGCGATAATCACCCATTTCTCGGCAATCGGCCCGCGCCGTAGCTCAGACATGTCTCCTCTTCTTCTTGGCTTCGTTCTCTCGCCGGTGTGCGCATGTGTTTTTTGTCGGGCGAGGATTATAGTGCGCCCGTGAACAAAGAGGCAACGCCGCAGCGCGTTGGTCTCGCCAGGTGTGTCCAGTGTGTCCTTATCCCCTCGCTGTTTCCCGATCTGGTTGACAAGAATGGTTCGCTTTGGTAAATTATCGAAAGAAAATCGTTATCAAGTGAAAGGACGATGCTAGTCGACGAAAGGCGGCATCAGATCGCGCAGGTGGTATTGGCCAACGGTGTGGCCACCGTAGCCGAGTTGAGCGAGCGATTTGGGGTCTCGCAGGTGACGATACGGTCCGATCTCGAGGCGCTCGAAGCCCAGGGGATGCTCAAGCGAAACCGTGGAGGCGCCGTTACCAATCGGGTCCTGCGATTCACTCCCACATTCCAGCAACAAACGAGCCTGTACCGGGAAGAGAAGATGGCGATTGCTACGGCGGCTGCGGAGCTGCCTGAGGATGGAGACTGGGCAATCGTCGATGCTGGGAGCACGGCGCTCTACGTCGCGCACAATCTGCGGGATCGCCGACTTACGGTGGCAGTGAATTCGATCTACGCGATAAACGAACTCGTGGAAGCGCCCCGACTTGATGTAATACCGATTGGCGGAACACTCTACAAGCCCTCGCTGTGTTTCGTCGGTCCCTTGGCGGAGGCTTTTCTCGACGGGCTGCATTTTGACTGGCTGTTCTTGGGAGTAAACGGAGTCAGCCCTCGCGGGATTTCTGTGAACAATCCATATGAAGCTGGCATCAAGCGAAAGATGATGGAAGTGGCGGATCAGGTCGTCGTGTTGGCGGATGCCTCGAAGATTGGGCTGAACAGCTTCGTGTTTCTTGCGCCACTCTCCGAGGTGAACATCCTGATCACCGATTCTGGAGCTCCGGCAAAAGACGTCAAGCTGTACCGCAAGTTGGGGATGGAGGTACGGATTACCGATGCTTAGTGTGGCCATGCTGAGCCCGCACGGGGATCCGCTCGGGCGAATTGGAGAGCCAGACATTGGTGGCCAGTGTGTGTACATCCGCGAACTTGCCGCTTCGCTTGCACAGGAAGGAGTTGGCGTTACCATCTTCACGCGCGACAGAGCCAACGGAAAGTCTCAATGCGAATCCATTGCTACGGGTGCAACTGTTGTACGTGTTCCTTGTGGTCCAAAGCGATTTCTACCCAAAGAGGAATTGGGCCCTTACCTCGAGCAGTTCGCGGAAGAAGTTGCGGAAGAGATTCATGACGAACAGATCATCCATTCTCATTTCTGGGATGGGGGACGGGTTGGCGACTTTCTGCGAAAAGATCGATTTTGGCTTCATACATCTCACTCATTGGGAAGGCGAAAGTTGGCATCCCTCCCAGATGCGGATTATTCCAGATTCCGAGAACGAATCGCCGTTGAGACCAACGTTATTGAGGGATGCGATCAGGTTGTTGCTTCAACAATGTCTGAGCAGAGGGACCTTGTCACCCTATACGGAGCCAAAATGGAGAAGGTCACCGTTTTTCCCCCTGGCGTTGACGCAAACCGATTTCGTCCCCCCAAAAGCAAGGACAAGGTTAAGAAGGAATTGGGTTTTTCCAACAATGGCCCCTTGATACTCTCCCTTGGAAGACTCGATGAACGAAAAGGCTTCGATCTTTACTTCCGGGCGGCGGCCGAGGTGATTCGCAAGCTCTCCAATCGGTGCAGCCCACAGTTCGTGCTGAGCGCGGGCGTAGTAGAGGGTCACCCACATGAAGTGGCTGAACGGGACCGTTTGCGGGAGCTGGTCCGATCGTTGGACATCGAGGATGCTGTCCGTTGGCTTCCCGTTTTGCCCGAGGCCGAGGTGCCTCGCTATTATAGAGCGGCCGATGTGTTTGTCATGCCGTCGCGCTACGAGCTGTTTGGAATGGTGATGCTGGAGGCGATGGCGTCCGGCGTGCCGGTTGTAGCGACGGAGTTTGGCGGGCCACCAGAAGTCATCACAGACGGAAAAACCGGACTGCTGATAGACCCAGTTGACATTGCCGAACTTGCTGATGCAATTGCCGAACTTGCAACGGACCCCGAGAGGCGCCGCCGTATGGGTGCAGCCGCGAGGATGCGCGTGGAGCAAAGCTACAGCTGGGTGCGTCTTGCCGATCAGCACCGAACCCTGTACGAACAGAGTGTGTAGCCAGCGGAGGAATTATGCGAGGCGATAAGCTAGTTCCGAAACCGGAGCACCACAAAGCAGCAAGGGGCCTGAGCAGACTGCTCTTTCCCTTGTTCAAGGTGTTCGAAAAGGGGTTTGCTGTTACCATCGGCGGCGAATCTGGCAGTGGAAAAACGGAGCTTGCGATTGCGTTGTCTCAGGTGCTTGAGCAGCAAGATGTGAGCACTCTAATCCTGCAACAGGATGACTACTTTGTCTATCCCCCGCGCACAAATGCAAAGATGCGAAAGCGGAACATTGGTCACGTAGGGCCTTCCGAGGTGCGTCTTAATCTTCTCGATCAGCACCTTGCGCAGTTCCATCAAGGCACGAAACAGATCATCAAACCTCTTGTCATCTATCAGGATAACTTGATTACCACCGAAACAGTTAACTTAGAGGGAATCGACGTTCTTATTGTAGAGGGCACCTATACAACTCTCCTCAAGAACGCCGATGCGCGTATCTTCATCGATCGGTCCTTCCTACAGACGAAGGCTGACAGGCTTAAGCGTGCACGCGAAGCGCAGGACGAACACTTGGATCGAATCCTGGAGATTGAGCATCGGATCATCGCAGGACACAAGGAGACGGCCGACATCATTGTTGGAGCGGGTTACGAAGTCTCCGCGGTGAAGGAGATTAACCCCGTTTCGGCGGGTTCAAAGTGCGAGGCGGCGACATGCCGCAAGGAGGTGGTCAGAGGATCAGAAGGATATGTGAGAGGCTGTGCTAGGCACAGTAGGATGACCTATAGTCATGAAAGGAGGGAGAATGCGTAGGTCACTCGTTTTGATGTTGTTGGGGCTGTTCGTGCTTGGGGCTGTAAGCCTCGGCGCGGAGGTAAACGTGATGCACGGTTGGCCGGGTGAGCAAGCACCGGCCTTTGAGAAGATCGTGGAAGCATTTGAAGCGGAGAACCCGGACATCGATGTTGTGGTTGAGATCGTCGGACGTGACCGCCCTGCCATCTTGGCAACACGACTCGCCGCCGGCAATCCGCCTGACTTGACACCGCATCCGTGGGTCGGAACCATGAGGCAGTGGGCCGATGCAGGGGTAATTGTCGATCTGGCCGGACTCGTGGATACATCGGACATCAATCCGGCGCTCGTTCCGATCGGGGAGTACAAGGGTGGGCTATATGGTCTGTTCATCTTCCCGAATGTGAAGAGCCTTGTCTGGTACAACCCAAAGGTTTTTGCAGAGAAGGGATACGCCATTCCATCGACCTGGTACCAATTGCTCGCACTGAGTGAACAGATTCTCGCCGACGGTGGTATGCCGCTGTCGATCGGTCTTGAGTCCGGTGCGGCCAGTGGATGGCCAGGGACCGATTGGATCGAGGACATCGTGCTTCGAACGGCCGGTGCTGGCGTCTACGATCAGTGGGTCAACCACGAGATTCCGTGGACCGATCCACGCATCAAGCTGGCATTTGAGACGTTTGGAAGACTGTTCGACAAGGGCTACGTGCTGGGAGGGCCGATCAATGCGTTGACCACCAACTTCGGCGATGCGGCTGATCCGCTGTTCCTTGATCCTCCGGCTGCCCTGATGCACCACCAAGCAACGTTCATCCAGGGGTTCTTCAACGATCACTTCGAAGGACTCGTGGCGGGAGAGGACTACAACATCTTCCCGCTCCCGACCATCACTCCGATGGCGACACCCGATGGTTCCATACCACTTCTGGTATCAGGCGACGTTGTCACCGTGTTCAACAATCGGCCTGAGGTCATCAAGTTTGCACAGTTCCTGACCTCCGAGACGGCGGCCAGCATCTGGAGCTCGGAACTCGGTGAGCTGTCGGCGTATGTCAATGCCGACCCGGAGGACTTCGAAAGCCCGATTACCAGGAAGGCACAGGAGATGCTGCTAGCCGCAACCGTGTCGCGCTTCGACGGCTCCGACCTGATGCCGGGCGAGATCGGCACGGGGGCGTTCTGGAGCGGCGTGCTCGACTACATCAGCGGGATTAGCCTCAATACGGTTCTGGAAACGATAGAGGCTGCTGCTCAGGAAGCCTACTAGGTCAACCCAGGTGAATCCGGGGTCTCATGCCTCGGATTCACCTTCATTTTTTGACAAGGGAAGCAGGCCGCATGCTGCACACAGGGCGATGGAGGACGTGGCTGTTCGTCGGGCCAGCTCTCTTGTTGATCGCTTTCTTCCTTGTCTATCCGACGATCATGACCATCGCGCGATCGTTTTTCGGGCGTGGGACCACCCTGTTTGGTCCGTCCGTCGAGTTCGTGGGAGTCAAGAACTGGACCTACGTATTCACAAACAAGGTCATGCTCACCGCACTGCGCAACAACGCTCTGTGGGCAGCCCTGTTCACGGCTTGCACGGTAGGATTCGGGCTCACACTGGCGGTGCTGCTTGATCGAGTGAAATACGAGAAGATCGCGAAATCGATCATCTTCATCCCTGCGGCGATCTCGATGGTCGGGGCTTCGGTGATCTGGAAGTTCGTCTACGCTTATCGCCCGGCACATATCGATCAGATAGGAATCCTGAACGCGTTGGTTGTGGCCTTCGGAGGACAACCGGTCGGCTGGCTGATTGAGCGGCCGTGGATCAACAACGTCTGCCTCATCGTAGTTGGAATTTGGATGTGGACCGGGTTCTGTATGGTCATCCTCTCCGCCGCCTACAAGAACATCCCCAAGCAGCTTCTGGAGGCAGCAAGGATCGACGGCGCCAACGAATGGAGGGTCTTTAGGAACGTGATTTTGCCTCTTCTTGCTCCGACGGCTGCTGTGGTTGCGACCACGATGGTCGTTCAAGTGTTGAAGATCTTCGACATCGTCTACGTGATGACCAACGGCAACTTCTCGACCGAAGTGATCGCAAACCGGATGTACAAAGAGATGTTCAATTTCTTCAACTACGGGCGTGCAAGCGCCATCGCCGTGGTACTCCTGATTCTGATCACGCCGTTTATGATCTTCAATATCCGACGGTTCGCGAGGCAGGAAGGGGCTCGATGATGACGGCCAGAAGATTGATCGCACGAAGCCCCCTTCATCTCACCATCCTCCTATTTGCCGTTATCTGGCTCATTCCCACGTTGGGACTTCTGATCACGTCGTTCCGCGATCCGGCGAACATCGCCGGATCGGGTTGGTGGACCGTCTTCCCGAAGCTGTTTAGCGGAGGACAGTACTCACTGGAAAACTATGTCGGTGTACTCCGTGGGGAGGGGCTAGCACGGTCCTTCCTCAATAGTCTTACGATCAGTATCCCGGCCACCGCGATATCCACATTCATTGCGTCGTTTGCGGCGTTCGGTTTTGCCTGGATGTATTTCGGGGGGCGAAAGATCCTGTTCATGCTTGTTGTCGGGCTGATGGTTATTCCTCTGCAGATGACGTTCATCCCCATCCTGCCGATATACAGCAAGCTGAAACTGGCGGGGACGTTTCCAGGGATCTGGCTGGCTCATACTGCCTATGGCCTTCCGCTGACAACGTATCTTGTTCACAACTTCATGGCTGGTATTCCCAAGGATTTGTTCGATTCGGCATCGATTGACGGCGCTTCACCATTCATGACGTTTTGGCGAATTGTGATTCCAATTTCCGTGCCTGCCTTAGCGTCAGTCTTCATCTTCCAGTTTTTGTGGATCTGGAACGATCTACTTGTCGCTTTGGTTTACCTCAGCGCGAAACCTAACGTTGCACCGGTGACGGTGACCATCGCGAACCTGGTTACGAATCGCGGCCAAGACTGGGAGTTGCTTACCGCTGCCGCGTTTGTATCAATGGCTCTTCCTTTGGTAGTATTCTTCTCCCTGCAACGCTACTTCGTGCGAGGAATCCTCGCTGGATCGGTTAAAGGATGAGCCAAGCGCTTGGGAATCTGTTGCCCAAACTTGAAGCTTTGCAGCAAAAGGCGCTCGAAGGCTTCGAAGCTCTCCGCACGCAGGTGGACGTTAGTGGAGGGTTTTTTTCGCTTTTTGATGCGGGGAGTCGCAACGGAAGGCTGCGGTTTGGCGTCTTTCCACGCGATCTGCTCACGGTGTGTCTGATGTTGAAGGAGCCAGCGTTGATGCGCGAGGCAATTGCATTCTCGGTGGCGACCATCGGACGCAAACGTGACCCGCAAACAGGCGAGGAGCCTGGGCGCGTCCTCCACGAGTGGAATCGCGTTGAACGCAACGGGTACCTCTCCCACTACAATGCTGCTGAGACAAGCCACCTGTTAATCCTTGCTGTCGAGCAGTACTTACAGCTCTCTGGGAGTGACCGCAGTGTCCTCCGGGAGTGGGCCGACGGCCTGCGCCAAGCGGGCGAGTACCTCCTGAGACACATCGATGCCGGGCTGTTCTGGGAGGATCCACGTCATTGCCGCGCCAATCGCTACATGGCGTATGCCACCTACTGGAAGGACTCCCACCTTCCCGGACGAAGAGATCTGACCTACCCTGTAGTCTACACTCTGGTGCAGGCTCAGACCGTGGTTGCATTACGAGCATTGATCACTTTGGAATCGACCTTTGAGCTTGGGTTTCGTGCGGAACGGCTTGAACCACTCACTTCGGAAATGGTCCGAGCGATCTGGGAGCAACTCTGGGATCCTCAAATCAACTTCCCGTTGATCGCGTTAGACAAGGACGTCCGAATTTCCGGAATCTCCTCGGACGCGCTTCACATGCTCGCTTACCTTGAGAAAGAGGACGTTCCAAGAACAAAGCTTGAGGCGATTGTCAAAGGAGCTCATCAGCTTGAAACCCCGTATGGTTATCGTACGTACGCCCCGGGTCAGCCGGAATACGCCCCGGATAGCTATCACCTCGGCTCCATTTGGCCTTACGAGCAATTCTTTATCGCAAAGGGGGCTCTGCTGCACGGACTTGGGGAGATCCTGGATCACTCGCTTGGGATTATTGACGGGCTGGAAATGCACGGGTTTCATGAGCTGTTGGTTTGGGATGGTGAGACGCTCACGACAGGAGGGTGCGATCTTCAGCTTTGGTCTGCTGCTTACCCCCAAGCGATTGTCGACTTACTTGCAGGGGATTTGGCACGATAGCGCTCTCGCTAGTAATATCTATCTCTGCCAAGCGCTTTGGTGCGGGAATCCTTCCAGGATCGGTGATAGGACGAGTAGGTAGTTGGTGCGACGAAAGGAAAGAAGATGGCAGAAGTGACATTGACGAAGATCACAAAGCGATTTGGTGACTTCACAGCTGTTAAGGAGTTGACGATGGAGATCGAGGACGGGAAGTTCACCGTCCTCGTCGGCCCCTCAGGGTGTGGGAAGACCACCACCTTGCGCATGGTCGCTGGGCTTGAGGAGGTGACAGCGGGCGAGATCCGCATCGGAGACCGCACGGTCAACCAGGTTCCGCCTAAGGATCGTGATATTGCGATGGTCTTCCAGAATTACGCGCTCTATCCGCACATGGACGTGTATAACAACATGGCCTTCGGACTCAAGCTGCGCAAAGTACCCAAGTCCGAGATCAAGGATCGCGTGCAGGAGGCGGCGGACCTTCTGGGGATCAAGGATAAACTCAAGAGCAAGCCGCGTGAGCTCTCCGGTGGGCAGCGCCAGCGCGTGGCCGTGGGCCGGGCGATTGTACGCAAACCGAAGGTGTTTCTGTTCGATGAACCCCTGTCAAACCTGGATGCGAAGCTGCGAGTCCAGATGCGCACGGAACTGGAGCAACTGCACCACAAACTTCGGACGACAACGATCTACGTCACCCACGATCAGGTGGAGGCGATGACCTTGGGCGACAAGATTGCGGTGATGCGAGATGGTGTCGTGCACCAATACGCCGCACCGCAGGAGACGTACGACCGTCCGGTGAACCAGTTTGTGGCTGGCTTCATCGGCAGCCCGGCGATGAACTTTCTGTCAGCGCAAATCGCAACCGACGACAGCACAACGAAAGTGCGAGCGGAGGGGTTCACTTTGTCGGTACCGCCGGAGCGAGTGAGGGAGTTCCCCGAGCATGTGATCGTTGGGATTCGACCGGAGGATCTGGACGGCCCGGTGAGTGACGAAGAGAACGTGGTCACCCTGCATGTTGCTGTGACGGAACAGCTCGGTCACTCGCTTCTCGTGCACGGGGACTGCGGTGGTCAGCAGATTGTGGCGAGCCTCGATCCCCACCGCAGCATCTCGATCGACTCAACAGTACATCTCTCGGTGAACCTGGATACCCTGCATCTCTTTGACCCCGAGTCCGGTGAAACCTTGATCTAGGTCAACAGTTGAGCGCGAGGCATTAAGTGCTCTTGGATCGCTCTTTTCGGTCCCGATAGACTTAACGACTGTGAGAGACAGCCGTCCTTGACGTGGCGACGCTCACGGCGGGAGGATGTAATCTTCAGTTTTTTCGGTCCGTTGCCATCCCACAAGCGAGTTGTACCCAGATTAAAGGACACTTGTCGGTACACGCAGAAGACACGTTTTCTTGACTGTTGGATTGGCATGGGTATGATTTCCCCCGTTGTTTTATTGGGAGAGATAGATGGAGAGGAAGCTTTCCGATTACGAGCAGATAGCAAACGCTGGATCGATAGCAGAACTCACTAGGCTGGCAGAAGGGCTTCAGGGAATGTCTCTCGTGCACGTGAACGCCACCCTTGTCGGTGGAGGTGTGGCGGAAATGTTGCACTCGTTGGTTCCCCTGTTCAACGACCTGGGAATTGACACCCATTGGCAGGTCATCAAGGGAACCCCGCTCTTCTTCAAAACCACCAAGAACATCCACAAGGCGCTCCAGGGGAATCATGTCGAGATTGCTGAGGAGATGTTTGACCGGTACAGAGAGATCAACAAGCGAAACGGAGAGATTCTCGATCTGTCCGGCGATGTGGTCGTCATTCATGATCCCCAGCCGTTGCCTTTGATTGAGCAGCGGCCTTCCGGCTGCAACCGCTGGATCTGGCGCTGTCACATCGACCTTAGTGGCCCGAACAAAAACGTTTGGGCCTTACTTTATGACTACATCAAACGATACGATGTGGTGGTGCTATCCATGCCGGAGTTTGCCCAGTATCTTCCCATCCCTCAGGATATCATTCCTCCTTCTATTGATCCGTTGAGCGAGAAGAACAAGGACCTCCCGCGGGAGCGCATTAATGAAGTCTACGAGAAGTACGGCATTCCAAGACACAAGCCCGTAATCCTGCAGGTGTCTCGATTCGATCCCTTCAAGGATCCAATCGGCGTCATCGAGGCTTGCGAACTGGTCAAACGGAGTGTGCCTTGCAGTCTTGTATTTGCCGGCGGCATCGCCTCGGACGACCCGGAAAGCACCGAGGTGTTGGATCGACTGGAAGAAAGGGCCAACAACGAGCCGGATATCCACATCGTTGCTCCCCGGGCAGAGCCAATCCCGGCGGAGGAGGTTAACGCGCTGCAGCGAGGGGCGGATATCATCGTCCAAAAGTCGCTCCGAGAGGGGTTTGCCCTCACTGTGACCGAGGCGATGTGGAAAGCCAAGCCGGTCGTCGGAGCGGCTGTCGGAGGGATCAAACTCCAAGTCAAAGATGGAATTACCGGGTTCCTCGTTCGTTCGATCGAGGAGACTGCAGAACGGATTACCTTTCTCCTCCGCAATCCCGACCTGGCTAAAGAGATGGGAGAGGTGGGAAAGGAACAGGTGAGAAAGAATTTCCTCATTACTCGGCATCTCCGCGACTACCTCCGGCTCCTGCGCATCGCCGCTCCGACTGGTCCCCCCAGTTTGTGCTAAGTCTTGGCACTACTGTATTTCACGCTTTGATTTCAGGGAAAAAGGCATTGGTGTACCTACCGTTGGCGCGGCTCAATCTCTTTCGTAGACCAGCTTTCCACCGACAAAGGTCATGTCTACTTGGAGGTCGGCGAGGTTTTCCGGAACTTGACGGGGATCCTGGTCGAGGATCACAAGATCGGCAAGCATCCACGTGTCGAGTGTGCCTTTTTGGGCTTCCTCAAATGAGAAGGTTGCCCCCATCTTGGTATAGCAGGTAATTGCTTCCTCGACGCTCACCCGTTGGTTCGGGTGGGGCGCGTTCACTGCCCAGCAGAGGCCGAAAAGCGGTGACATCGGCATACAGTCCGAGCCGAAGGCCAGGGGGAGGTCGGCATCGAGGACGAGACGATGCGGGTCAATGTTCAGATCGCGTTTTCTACCGAGTCGATCAATGTACATCTTTCCCTCTCCCGACCAATTGCCGACAAAATTGGGCTGCATGGAGACGTGAAGGCCCAAATCCTTTGCCCTTTCAATCTGGGCCGTTGTCGGAAGTTCGAAGTGCTCGATCCGGTGACGCAGTTCACTTGACGTGCCAACCGCGGAATGAGCGTTTAAGACTTGCTCGATCGCTCGGTCTCCGATGGCGTGGATCACGGTTTGAAGACCGGCCTGTTCGCAACGACGAACAAACGCGATCAGCTCTTCATCGGTGTAGTTTAGCTCGCCACACTCGCCGAAGTCGTCGTACGGTTTATCCAGGGCGGCGTTTCCTGCACCGATCGATCCGTCGGCAAACAGCTTGACGCCGCCTAGTCGCAGCCACTCGTCGCCGAACCCGCTCTCGATTCCCAGCGTTTCCAGGGTATCGAGGCAAGAGATCTCCGGACAGAGGGCCACCCGAAGTCTGAGCTTCTGGCGCTCGCGCATGTAAAGGCGGACGCGTTCCGGAGGAAGCATGGTATGGACAGAGGTAATCCCGAGGCGGTGTGCGGTCGCCGCCGCTGCGTGCAGTGCCTCCTTTTGTGTCTCTGGATCCGGTCTGACCGTTCGCAGGAAGGTGAAGGCCGCCTCCTCGTGCAGAATGCCGGAAGAGAAGTCTACCAGCTTCTGATCCACGTTTGGGGGTATCTGTTCCAGCGCACATGAGTTGGCACTGAGAAGGTGTCCATCGACACGCACGGCAATGAGGGGTGTGTTGGGAGCGATTCGATCGAGATCGTCACGGCTCAAGTAGCGACGCTCTTGCCAAGTGCTCTCATCCCAGCCCTGGCCAACGACCCACTCTCCCTTCCCACGTTGGTGCAGCGCCTCGGCAAGCCGGGCGAGTGTCTCCGTGCGACTCAGCCCTGAAAGATCACTCCGCAGTCCGATCTCTTTTAGACCGATCTGCAGGAAGTGGGTATGCGCATCGATGAAGCCGGGAAGAACTGCTTTTCTGTTTAGCTCAATAGTCTGGGTGGTTTCAGCCGCAAGTGAGACGATTCTCTCTGCGGGGCCGAGGGCGAGAATCCTTCCCCCACCGATGGCAAGCGAATCGACTTCAGGGGCGGTGGGGAACACCCCTCCCCGTAAGATGGTTTCTATGTTCATCCTGAAAAGAAGATACTAATTAGAATAGGAGGGGGGAACAACCTGATACTTGGGGTGGATAGAATAGCGTGGAGCGAGCCCGTAGTCCTTGAGAAAGGGCGTGCAAGTATGGTTGAACTAGGTGAAGAACCGATGGCTTTGTGCTGTCGTCCGCTTGGTCATGCGAGCTGATGGCCTCAAGGCCTGGTACGGGGTGATTTGCATGGTACGTAGGTGTGTCATCGCAGTGC
>Ga0209636_10005065_pt1 | contig 13466 bp, 15 predicted proteins | sample DeeMarSWOR152_54_FD_187464 | JGI IMG/M metagenome (GOLD analysis project Ga0209636, IMG submission 187464) | Marine sediment microbial communities from White Oak River estuary, North Carolina - WOR-1-52-54 (SPAdes) (version 2) | ecosystem: Environmental > Aquatic > Marine > Intertidal zone >...
TAATAAAGAATTAAAAGACCAGAGTGTAAGAATTTTCTAGTATACCATAATAAAGGAAGATAATTCGATGATAATATTAAATGAAATTCAATTTTATTAAGTTTATTACTTTTTTAAATTATAAATTTTAATTATATGTAAAATTATTGATTAGAAATGATTGATAAATATTGATTAGAATTAGGCTCAAAAGAAAATTGATTGATTTTTTCTGGAATTATTTTTATTAAAGGTATAAATCCCGCCATAAAAAGTGAGATTCCTCTAATTTTTTCTCCATTAAGTAAAAATATAACCTGATCAAATAGAACTGAGCCAAGATTTTTATAATTACCCCGTAATTCGCCAACTCTATGTTTATTTAAGTAAATTATATTCTTAGATTCTAATTTAGGCTCACAAGAGAAAAGAATAATACCACTTTTATAGATTGGAATGCCACCATCTATTAAACAGTTAATATCATTACAATTACAACCTACACCATAAAATGGGTCAATATAATTATACATGTAATCAGGAAGTTGAGCAAGTATGAACTCTGGATAAATATATTTAATTTCGACAGGAATCAGTCCAAGATTATCTTTATTTTCACTTAAAGTTTTTAAATCACTATTTTGAGTTGCAAGTGAAAAAGCCTTTCCACCCTTGACACGATAAGCATCTTTAAATGTTTTTAGCTCTAAATGTAAATGAGGACTAGACCAATAAGCGAAATATCCATTCCGAATAGTATTTCCGATAATATCACCAACATTTACCTTCTCACCCTCTTGAATCTTTGGGTTTACGTGAAGGATTTTGTAAACTGACTTTGAGTGATATATATTGCTAATCAAAATAAGATACTCTTTATCGGTTCCATCTTTAAATTTTGGTTTTGGAGCTTTCAATGTTTTAATTTTAATCACAGTTCCCGATATTGGACTAATAACCTCATAATTTTGTAAGGAGAAATTGTGATATACATCAATAGCAAGTCCATGTTGATGAGCATAATAAGGAGATGTTCCGATACTAAAATGGCTATTCTTTGGTATAGATACTTTCATAGTAGACATATCAACTATAGTCAAGAAATCATAATATTTATCAGGATTAAACATAAGATATCATTTTAGTTAAAAATGAATATTAATTGATTTTAAAAGGGCTTTTATATGTTAGAAAAGAGTTTATAATATTAAATGTTAAGATAATTTTTAAATTAAAAATGAAAAAGATAACTAATAAATAGCTCACTTTTTTACTATTTGGTTTATGAACTATTCATATTCCGTTATGAGATTATATTATTTATTCACTTTCTTTTGAACTTAGATTTATATCTAGCCGAATAATATTTAGAACTTAAAAAAAAAAGTTAGGTGATAATAATAAATAATCTTAAAAATGAAGTATTAGATTTAGCTAATTGCCCTTGTCCTAAAGAGCGATGCGCAAACCATGGGAAGTGTGAAGAATGCATAGAATATCATTTAATTTCGAATACTTTACCTTTTTGTAAACGAGAACATGGCTTCTTTACCAAAATATTTTATCATAAGAATTATCAAATGGTTCAAAAGCTTAAAAACGAGGGTACAATATGAAAAAAGTAATTATACTGTATGATTCCCTGTATGGAAATACAAAAAAAGTAGCAATGTCGTTGAGTCGTGGAATAGAAGAAGGAGGTGTTTTTGTAGACACGAACCATATTAAAGATTTTAAGATAAATCAATTAAAAAACTATGATGTGATTGGGATTGGAGGGCCTACTCATTTTCATGGAGCTTCAAAACCAATAAAATCTTTTTTAAATAAAATTAAAGATTTAAATATGGAAAACAAACAAGGATTTGCATTTGAAACAAAAACAGATTTTCGCTTAGCGGGATCCGCAGCTAAAAGAATTATGAGATATTTGAAAAAGATGAAATGTGAAATTATAAATACAATTATCACAGGAATAGTAATTGATAAAGAGGGTCCTTTACAAGAAAATACTTTAAATACCATGGAAAGTCTAGGTTTAAGATTATCTAATAAAATCAATAATTCTAAGGAAGGAGAGACCATTGAAAATAGATTCTAGTTCAAATAGACAAGGCAAAAAAGATTTAAACAACTTAAAGAATTGGAGCCGGTTAAAGTGGTTATTTTTATGTAGTGGCCCTCTTTTATTCCTTATTCGCACAATTAACCTAGCATGCGAAGGAGGAGATTGTTTTAGCAAAATAAATCCAATTGCTTCATGGACACTTCTATTATTAGAAATATCTATTTCATGTATCACGGGTATAAAGGGACTAATTCTATGGCTAAGTGGTCCTAAAATTGAGCGAGATTATAAATTCATAAATTTATTATCATGGAAGGTTTTCTTGTGTGCTGTAATTACTACATATACTATACATCTTACAAGAGTGGCAATTTGGATTATAATGTATATAATATAACCAAGGATTTTTTATTCATATAACATTTTTTCTTTCCATGTATCATAAAATAGTCCTTTTAAGAGAACATCAGCTATCACTGATTCCACTTTTTCTTTTTTAAATTTTTGGATTATGTTGTTAAGCTCATTCATGTTATTGCACCATGTATAGCATAATAAGAGATGAGGGAGATTACTAAAGGCCCAACAAAAAAAGATATTTGGTTGATAATTATCTGCAAAATATTGAGCTAATTCTTCCTTATTTGATGAATAACTTAAAGAAATTTGAAGTAATGCAAAAATATCATTAGAAGAAACCGGATTAAAGTGAATTGATAGTTCTATCAACCCTTCTTGTATCATTCGATTTAATCTTCGGCGAACTGTATTTGAAGTGCTATTAATATCATCAGCAACCTCAGATATCGGCTTTCGAGAATCTTTATTTAATGAACGTATAATCTCTATATCTAGTTTATCTAGATTCATAGTTATCGTTCTTGATCTAGGCACATTGTATCGTTTCGGCGAAGAGTAATACACCCCATGCAATAAACCAATTGATGGATTTTGAATTTTAGCAATCTGAGACACGAAAGAGGAGTATTCATCTAGTTCATGAATATCTTTTAGTTGTGCTCCAACATACAAATAATTCCTACTTGACAAAATTATATTGTATGTATTTTCATGTTCACCCAATTTACTCGCAATTAAATTTATATTTTCAGCTTTGCTTTCACCAAAAATTAAAGTATAGATTGCATTAACAGCATAAGGATTAATTTTTGCTGTAAATTTTTGAATTATATTTAAATCTATTAAATTTTGAACACGTTTATAAACCGCATTCACAGATAAGCCTAAATAATTAGAAATTTCTCTATAAGATAATCGTGAATTAACAATTAATAACGTAATGATTTTCATATCTATTTCATCCATATAAAATAAAATTAAAAAAAAAGAAATAAATTTAATGGATAATGCTTCGTTTTTTTAGGATTGCTATTTTTGAATTGCACTTCACATGTTTATATACTTTTCTTTTAAAATATTTGATTAATTTTACTAAAAGAACCACGCCGACTAATGCGATTCCAAATAGAATTAATGTGCTAAAGGGTGTAAAAGAACAATGAGCATAATATCCTAAATAACACGGTTTGCTTGCTTCATCTGGAAGTAAAGTTAAAATTCCAGGAACTATACCACCGAACACTAAACCAAACACGAATATTGTGTATAGTAGTAGTAGGAACGATTTTATGATACTTTTCAACATATTTTTTAAATTAATTTTGATACACCTCTTATTTTTTTGTAATGATTAAATTCAAATTCTAAATGGAATTCAAGCGGTTATATTTCTTAGTTTAAGTTAAAGGAAAAAACTTAAATCAATTCGATGTCATTCATGATTGATTTATGAACTACCTAGTTAATAGATGCACTATAAATCTTTAAAAGAGTTAACTTGTTGAAGTAAATTTAATTAAAAAAAGTAAATATAGTCCAATGATAGTTTTTCTATAACAATATTTAAAAAAAAGTTCAAAAAAGTCAAAGTTTATTATTCTTGGGCTCTTTTTTTTATTAGTTCTTTAGAAATAAAAAGAAGTAAAGAACTTACATACAAAATTAAGAAATTGGTTTTAAAATGGTAAAAGGAACTGTAAAATGGTTTAATAGCCGTAAAGGCTTTGGATTTATAAACTCTGAAGAAGGAACAGATGTATTTGTTCATTATACCGCATTAGCTGGTAGAGATGATGAATATAAAACTTTAAATGAAAATGATAAAGTTGAATTTGAAATAGTTGAGGGTCAAAAAGGACCTCAAGCAAGTAATGTAGTGATTACCGAAAAGGCTCCTCCTAATCCGTACAATCGAGGGCGTAGAGGAGATTATCGTTTTTAATTCTATGGTTTAATAGATCTATAAAAATAATAAAATAATGTAAGTAGTAAGTAATATTTTGTAAAAAAGTTTTTACGATTATTATCGAAACTTATTTTTTTTTTAATATCTTTTAAAATATTCTTAATAATTTCAATTCTTATATGTTTAAAATAAGCATTTTGTTAATAACTAATAAAAAAATTAATTAAAGGGGAATATTATTCACATCCAGATTTTCTGGTATCAAATCATTACGTTGCAACCAAGAAACTTCATGTCTTAAATATCTCCAAGAAATTTCACACTTTTCACTTTGACCTTTAATTTCTGTTTCGAAATCCCATGGATTAATTACTACTAAATCACCTTTTCTTATCCATACTCTTTTCTTTATTTTTCCTCGAATTCGCCCCAAACGATGCTTTCCATCTTCACAATAAACTCCCATCCGTTCTTGGCCATAAATATCGGTTACTCGAGCAAACATCTCCCCATTTCTTCTATATGGCATTTTCACGCGTCTTACTTCTGGTTCTGGATTTGGTCCATAGGTTTTTCTTCCTTTCTTGATTTGCTTTTTTTTCATTTTTGGCATAAAATATTCACTAATTTTTTGATTTAAAAAAATTGTAAATCCAATTTTCTAAAAAGATCAAAATTCAAATAATTGTAAATTGAATCTATTGGTTGAAAACCGGAGAGAAATATTGTATAGAACTTCGCAGTATGCGAATTAATATTTCAAAAATAAAATCCTATTTAATATTTTTATTTACAATCCAATAATATAAAATGAGATCACATATTTACTTTATCCTTTTTTAGATTTTATTTTTGTTAGTTCTTCTATCACTTTTTAATATCTTTTTAATAAACTTATAAATCTTCAAGTTTTGGGTGAAGTTTTTAAGTCGTATTGATTCTTGAGAAAAATTATTTGTTTTTTGGTTTAAAAACTATTGCAGGTTTAGTTCTTTCAGAATATATAAAATTATCTGCTTCTGTGATATCCCCATATCTCATTCTGAGCTCTTCTAAAGTGCCTGCATCAAGTGCTCTTGTTCGACATGATTCAATACATGCAGGCAGCTTACTTTCAAGATACCTATCTATGCAGTAATTGCATTTACGCATTTTTGCACCTTTTTCGGAGCCAAATTGAGGAGCATTATAAGGACAGGCTTTAAGGCATTTTGAATCGCATTCTTCATTTCCTAAGCATTTTTCGCTATCTACGATGACAATTCCATCCTCTATTCTTTTTATTATAGCTTCAACTGGGCAAACTGGTATACAAACCGGATCTATACAGTGAAAACAAGGATTTATTAAATAGCTTACAAAAACATTAGGAAACTTTCCTTTTTCATTATATAAAATTCGCATCCATTTTTCTGGTCCCGCTGGAATATCATGCCAATCTTTACAAGCTACAGCACATGCAGAGCATCCAATACACCTAGTTTGATCAAAATAGAAGCCAACTTGCATGCCTCATACTCCTCCATCAAATTTTTGAAACTCTACAAGACTTGAATTCAAGGCAGAAGCTCCTCCTGGCGAATATGCATCCTTAGTTAGAACGTTAACACATCCACCTCTATCAATTCCATTCTCATCAGGATCATACCAAGCTCCTTCAAATATGCTGATAACTCCCGGAATAATTCTTTCTGTAATCCATGCTTTTATAATCAATTTACCTCTATCATTATATACTAAAATTTGATCACCATCTTTTATTCCTCTTGGTTCAGCATCAACAGGATTAAGCCAAGCAACGTGAGGATCAGCTTCTTGTAACCAATCAACTAAATACATTTCTGAATGAACTCTATTTTTTGGATGTGGAGTTAATAACTGAAGGGGATATTTCTTACTTAATGGGTCATAACGCCCCTCCCATCTCTCCATATATTTTGGTATAGGAGGATTTTCAGGATCATTTAAATCCGCAATTCTTTGAGAAAAGATCTCAATCTTACCAGAGGGCGTGTCAAAGGGTTTGTTTTCAATATCCTCAATTTGTTCTTTGAAAGCTATGTAAGGTTCTCCAAGTTCTAAACGATATATTCCTTCTTCTCTAAATTTATTGATATTTCTTATATTTTTTCTAGTATCTTCACGTAATTTTATTAGAAACTTTAAAGCATTATCTTCATTAGGATATTTTTGGAACTCTTCTAATCCAAGTTTATCTGCTAATTCTTCTGCAATTCTTAAATCAGACTTACATTCTCCAAGAGGTTCAATTGCTTGATTAATGGAAGTAAAATATGGCCCAGAAGGCCAAGGTCGTGTTAAATCGTTTCTTTCAGCTGCACTAGTGACTGGAAGAATTATGTCAGCATATCTCGCAGTGGGTGTAAGCCATAATTCTGAAATAACCATGTAATCAAGTTTTTTAAGAGCTTCTGCAGATTTATTTGTATTACCTAATTGATTAAGGAAGTTATTATTAACAAACCATGCAAATTTAACATCGAATGGATACCCTCCAGCTTTACCTTTTAAAATTGCATCAAACATTTTGTTTGTATGACATCTTGCTTGAAATCTCAGTTGTAAATCTAATGAGCCCCGAACTGATTTCAATCCTTCTTCTACAGGATTTCTATAAGGAGGTGGAATTCTAGAGGCAAAAAACATATGGCCATAAGGAATACCCATTAAACCCCCAGCTGCACTGCCACCATGTTTACCTACATTACCAGTTATCGCAGTTAAAGTCATGGCACATCTATTATATAATTCCCCAACCGCGCTTCGAGCTGGTCCTTGACAGTCCATTAAAGCAGCGGGTTTAGTACCAGCATATTCACGAGCAAGATTAATTATCGTTTCTGCTGAAACTGAAGTAATTTTTTCTGCCCACTCAGGAGTTTTTGGAATTCCATCTTCTTCTCCCAAAACATAATCCTTGAATTTTTCAAATCCTATAGTATATTTATCCAAGAACTCCTGGTCGTGAAGATTTTCTTCAATCATAACATAAGCCATAGCAATCATCATAGCTGTATCTGTTCCAGGAAATATAGGAATCCATTTATCAGCTAAAATTACAGCAGAGTCTGTGTATCTCGGGTCAATACAAATTATTTTTAAACCCTTTTCTTTAGCTTTGATTAAATTAAAAATAGTATCTGTTCCCGAAATCATTCTTGCAGGATCCCAACCCCACATGATTATTAATTTTGAATTTAGTAAATCCGTACGACTATGTCCAACGAAAGGTGAAACATATTGAGTTTGAGTGGCATATACAGCACCTTCAGAAGATACATTTCCATAATGGGTTGAATAACCTCCAAATTGGGTTAAAAGTCTCATCATTGCAAACATTCCATCATGAAGTGCACCTTGATATGCTCCACCAGTCGCCAAAAAAATACTAGAATTGCCATATTTTTCTTTTACTTCTTTAAGTTTTTCAGCAACCTCAGTTAAAGCTTGCTCCCACGAAATTCTTTTAAATTTTCCAGAACCTTTTGGACCATCTCTCTTTAAAGGATACTTTAATCGTTTAGGATGATAGATATATTGCCTAAAAGCTCGACATCTTAAGCAAGTTCTAAGTTGCTCATCTTCGATTTCACAATCATCACCTTCTATACGAATAATCTTCCCATTTTTCACATGAAATCGAAGAGGGCAACGTCCACCACAATCAAAAGCTGTAGAGCTACGTATTATCTTTATATCCTCATCTCTTTTTATAATTTCTTGGTTTTCCATATATGATCAAGTTTTAATTTAGGAAATTAAATTATAATTTACATTAATTATCTAATGATATAATTCTTTAGTTTTTAAAAAAACTAATTAAAGAATTTTAACGGATTATACATTATTTAATAATAATTCTCTGATAACTTATAAAAGTAAAAACTTATTTGAGATGCATTTTTTTTATTATTAATTCTTTTAGAAATGAAAGAATTTTTTTAAAATGAAAAAATGGTCTTGAAATTGACACACGGAGTTGTGAAGTGGTTTAATTCACGTAAAGGATTTGGATTTATAACATCTGAAGATGGAACAGATGTATTTGTTCATTTTTCTGCGTTAGCAGGCAAAGATGATGAATATAAAACATTAAATGAAAACGATAAAGTTGAGTTTGAAGTTACAGAGGGTCAAAAAGGACCACAAGCTAGCAATGTGGTCGTTACTGAAAAAGCACCTCGCCAAGCGAGTTCATTTAGTAAAGGTGGAAGTCGCGGTGGTCGAGGTGGCAAACGATCTCCTCGTTATTAAAATTTATCAATAGTTATAAATCAACAACAATAAATAATAAATAGGAAATAGTAATAAGTAAAAATCTCTTTTTGCGAGTTATCGAACCCTATCTTTTTTTTTGATTTTTTTTCCTTCCTTTTAGTTTTTTAATAATTTTTTTTAAACAAATAAATCTAAAATTGATTCTTATTTCTTTAAATAATTAAATAATTAAGAAAATGAAAATTTCTAATCATAAAATTCTATTCAAATTGAGTGATTGAAGTGAATGATAAAATAGAGATGGATACAGAAAAAATGTTGGAATTGATGAGATATTCTTTTCTTAGGTTGGACGGCGCATGGTTTATGGCTTCAGTAGAAATGTTAGGTTTGGAAACTGCAACGAATTTGGATATAAAAGCTTGGGAGATGTTTTCTGAAAGATTGGGAAAGAAAATTTCTTCTTTAACCAATTTGAAAGGTGAATTATCTCAAACCGTACCAAAACTAATGAAGATTCAAAATACGCTTATGAATATGAACACAGAAGTAAGTATTGTAAGTGAGAATAAAATTATACATAGGGTTTTAGACTGTGAAATATGGAAGATGGTTCAGAAAGTATGGTCTAAAGATGCGATTCCTTGTCACAAGGTTACCCTTGCAAGTATTCAAGGTTTGCTAAAAGGCGCTTTTCCTGAAAATGAATTTGTTTTAGAATTTAAAAAGAAAATACCCTTAGGAGATCCTTGCTGTGAGATTGAAATAACTATAAAGAATTAAAAGATAAGTAGACCTTTTGATTGATTTTATTATTAAATATATCGACTTTTTAGGAATCCTATAACAGACATGTTAATAACAGCTATAACATTTAATACAATTTCAAAAATAAAGATTGAAAGATTTATAGAAGCGCTATTTTTTATTATAATAGGGGTGAAAATCCCCATAAATACCCAGCAAATATATGTTAGATAGTAGACATACCTAAAATTTCTTTTATATCTGGACATTTTTATAGATTGATCTGTTTTTGTAAGAAGAAATAACGCAGCTCGTCCAATCTCGGAAAAGGTGTATTTGGATTTTTTTTGCACGACAAATGTGTTCATGCTTTTAAGATGATAGGAAAGCGTTGGGCTATCGATTTCTAAATTCTTTTTGATTTACGAGAACGTAAGATCGCGTTCTCCTAGTGCTTTTATTATATTTCGGCGCGTTTGATGCGTTAATAATTTAAATATTTCGTCTTCTTTAGAAATGGGAATTTCTTCTGGTTGGATTTCGTTTTTATTCGTCATGATCAACAATACATATTTATTACTATTTAAATCAAGATCTATTAGTTGACTGTCCGGATTAAATTTTTTCTCTACATTGTTATGTAGTAGTAGATATCTAATTGGAAGTATTCCAAAAAAATAATTAAAATAAAATGAAATTTGTGTAATTGTGGTGCTTTAGGTACCTACCTACAATATAATGCATTTAAATTTTTTAATAGTCAACACTTCTTTACTACTTTTTTGATAGTCAATGTCTCTATACTAAAGGCTTCTACACTCGTTATATTATATATTTTGGATTTCTTATTAAAATTAAGCAAATTTAGCTTTTAGCATAAAAAAAAAAGAAAAAAGGTGTGAATGAATGATAAAAACAAAAAATTTGAATTTATTAAACAATAAAAATATACAAGAAGCTTATAATAACAAGGCAATTGAAGTCTTAAATTTAAGAAAAATATACAGGAATAAGAAAACTATTGAAGAAGTTAAAGCTGTAGATGGCATATCATTTTCGGTAAAACAAGGTGAAATTTTTGGTTTATTAGGACCAAATGGAGCGGGTAAAACCACTATAATAAGTATATTATGTGGGTTAATATCACCAACTGAAGGTGATGCTTATGTGGAAGGGCATCATATAAAAAAGGACCTAAAAAAGATAAAGGAATTAATCGGTGTATGTCCACAACAAGCAGCTATTTATCAATATCTTAATGCTAAAGAAAATTTAGAACTTTTTGGTAAATTGCATCTCGTAAAAAAAGAAGATATAAACAAAAGAATGAATATGTTCCTTAATTTATTGGGTTTATCTGAGTCAAGTAAGAGAAAAGCAAAGCATTATAGCGGTGGAATGATTAGACAATTAAATCTCATCATGGCATTGATAAATGATCCTCCCATCTTATTTTTAGATGAACCGACAATTGGAATGGATCCTCGAGTTAGACGAACAACCTGGAATTTCATAAATTCTTTAAAACAAAAGGATATAACAGTTATTTTGACAACCCATTACATTGAAGAAGCAGAATCACTATGCGATAGAGTCGCAATAATAGATTTTGGAAAGTTAATAGCTATAGGAACACCAAAAGAATTAGTTGAGAAATATCATTCTGAGGATTTGGAAGAGGTATTTTTAAATATTACAGGAAGAAGAATACTAGAGGGGTTTTAAAAATGAATTTCAGACGAGTATCAGCTTTTATGACTATACAATTTAAGAGTTTAATAAGAGTACCATCAGCGTTATGTATGATACTGTTACTCCCAGTTGTATTAGCCTTAACTTTTGGACTGCTATTTGGATCGATAATAATAGATGAAACTGGACTAACCGTTTTTGAATTTCTAGTTCCAGGAGTGTTTGCAATTAGTGCTCTTTATATGGCAATGCCCGTATCATATTCATTTGCAGAAGATCGGGAACAAGGTATGTTGAAACGGATTAAAACAACGCCGACGACGGCATTAGAGTTTATAATGAGTCATATAATCTCAAATATTGGAATGGCAATCATTCAAGTCGCAATAATTGCACTTATCTGTTACTTGTTGGGTTATCGTCCTGTTGGATCAGCTGTTAACATAATATCTGCATTTATATTTATGATAATATTTTCCCTCTCTACGATTGGGTTTGGGTTAATTACAGCAACACTCGCTAAAAATGCCAAAACGGCTGCTGGAATTATTTGGATTTTTATGCTACCACAACAGATGCTAGCATCGGGTTTGTATCCGTTACCCAATGAAGCTGAAATGATCAGTAAATTTATGCCCTTGTACTATGCAACAGACGCATTAACTAAACTCTTTAATGGTGGCTCTTTAGGTGAACTAACTATCTGGTGGGATCTAATTGTTCTTACAATATTCAGCGTTATACTAGTTATTGTAGGAATCTTACTTTTTAAAAAATATGGGAAATAATTTTTTTTTTTTAATTTTAATTTTTTTAAAACTCTTAAAGTAGGAATTTTTTCACGGATTAATAATACTTAGGATAATATAGTCAATTGGTAATATATTGAGAGGTGTTAAATATCCAATTTTACTAATTTATCTCAGAATAAGCAAATCACAAAATAAACTGCCTTACCTTTTTGTAGCCCCCCTCTTTGATTTTTAGTATTTGCTTATCTTTGGCCTGTAGACTTTTTCTATAGCTTTCCTTATTTTCGATTAAGAAAGTGAACTCAAATTGGTACAAAGTTGTTAATCTTAAGTATAACGACTTTTTAAGAGTCCAAGAACGATTAAATTGATCGTACAAATTCCGTTTATTATGATTTGGATTATTAAATTAGAGAGAGGTTTTGGTGAAACGAACCAAAAAGCAAGAGGAGTAAATATCTCTGCCGCTATCCAGCAAAATAGAGTTATTATATATGCATAAAAAAAATTTCTTCTATATCTCGAAATTTTAAACGAATGATCGGTTTTTGTAAGAAGAAGTAATGCCGCCCTTCCAATATCGGAAAAAGTATACTTCGAATTTTTTTGTACGACAAATGGTTTCATACTTTTAAGATGATAGGAAAGAGTTGGACTATCGATTTCTAAGTCCCTTTTGATTTGTGAGAAAGTGAGATCGTGTTCTCCCAATATTTTTATGATATTTCGACGTGTTTGACTTGTCAACAATTTAAAAATTTCATCCTCCTCAGAAAGAGGAATTTCTTCTGGGTATTTTTTATTTTTGCTCATTTTGATCATTTAAAAAATTCGAATATTGATCAAATTATAATTCTATTCCTCATTAATTCTATTGATTTTTTTAATTTTTAGATTGAGAGAGGATAAAATATTTTGAAATTACTAAGAACCCCTGATGAGAGATTTAGCAGTCTTATTGATTTTGCTTACGATCCTAAATATTTGGAAGTTGATGGAATAAGAATTCATTATGTAGATGAAGGATCAGAAGATTCTGAAGTAGTCTTATTGATGCATGGTGAACCATCTTGGAGTTTTCTTTACAGGCATATGATTCCTCCTTTAGTTGAAGCGGGTTTTAGGGTAATTGCTCCGGACTTAGTGGGTTTCGGAAGATCTGATAAACCTACGGAACAGTCTGATCATACATATTCGAGGCACATTGAATGGATGACTGGTTGGTTATTGGGTTTAGATCTTCAAAATATAACCGTATTTTGTCAAGATTGGGGATCTTTAATTGGTTTAAGGATAGTAATTGCAAACCAAGAGAGGTTTGACAGAATTGTTCTCGCAAATGGAGGATTACCTACGGGAATTATGAGTAAAGCTTTCTTAGAATGGCGTGAATTTTCAAGGACTTCAAAAGAATTCGATATTGGAAGGATCATACAAAATGGAACTGTTAGCAATCTTTCAGAAGAAGTTTTAAGGGGATATAATGCTCCATTTCCAGATGATTCTTACAAAGCTGGAGCCCGTATAATGCCATCATTAGTTCCAATTAGTCGCGATGATCCAGAAAGTAAAGCCAATAAAAAAGCCATCAAGATGTATGGAAATTGGACAAAACCTTTTTTAACAGCTTTTTCCGACAGTGATCCTATTACAAGAGGAGCGGAAGCACTTTGGATTAACCATGTTCCAGGAGCTAAAAATTTAGAACATCTTACCATTAAAA
>Ga0209636_10005066_pt1 | contig 13466 bp, 14 predicted proteins | sample DeeMarSWOR152_54_FD_187464 | JGI IMG/M metagenome (GOLD analysis project Ga0209636, IMG submission 187464) | Marine sediment microbial communities from White Oak River estuary, North Carolina - WOR-1-52-54 (SPAdes) (version 2) | ecosystem: Environmental > Aquatic > Marine > Intertidal zone >...
TTTCAATCGAGCGATGATGCCACCTTCCTGATCGATGGCGATCAGCAGAGGCGTGGCCGAGGCCGACTTCAGGGACGCGATCAACATTTTCACCTGGGAGGGTGATTCTATGTTGCGCACTGCTTGCTGGGTGGGAACATCGTAATCAAAGAGAACGACGCCGCCTACATGGCGCTTTCGGATGTCATGCATGATGAAATGCTCGTTGTCCACCTCCAGGCCCCGGAACCCAACCATCAGCATCTGTCCAATTTTGAGATCTAGGTTCGCCGATGCAATGGCCTCTGTCGTCGACTGTACGGATGATACAGGTGGCGGAGTGGCTCTGGGTGTATCTTTTACCAGCGTACTTGCCGGCTTTGTTTTCTCGGGCGATGTCTCACAGCCCACCAGCAACGCTACCGCCGCTATGCTCTGCACAATAAACATGAGAAAGGCACGGTGCGTGAGTATGGCTGCGTAGATCAAGGTAGCCTCTCCCTGAGTGAACTCTTTCGATGTTTAGGCGAGAAGTTTTTAGATTCGATCGAAGTAATTCGATTGTTAGGCTTTAAGGGTCGCTTCTCTTTGATTGGCATTCACCTTGAAATGAGCCAGATAGTGAATGATCAAATCTTGGAGTGAAACCGGTGAAACGGCACCCTTTTTTATTTGTCCACTTACAACGACTGACCCCATTTTCCTTTGAAGCCTGACCTAGCTTTTATCGAAGGTCTTCATATAGGCCGTTAAGGCCTGCCTCAGCCATTGAGGGACATTTATCTTCTCAAAGGTGTCCGTCGTGACGCACACCGTTACATTGTTTCCTTCCACCACCATGTCTTCTTCTCCCGCACGGTATCCCCTGTATCCCCATGTAATCGAGGTCCGCCCGATGTTGATTACCCTAACTTCCATGTCAATTCGGTCGCCATATTTTAGCCGCCGCCGAAAGTCGGCTTCAAGGTGGACAGTGGGAAGAGAGACAGCATGTTCATGTAATACTGTCGCAAACTCGGTCCCCAGTTCGCTAGCGAAGAACTCCTCCATTGCCAGATGGAAATAGTGCATGAAACGGGGGTAGTAGACGATACCCGCATTATCGATGTCGGAGAAGCAGACTTTTATAGGTGCGCGAAAAGCCATGATGCATTTCCTCCATCAAGGTTGGTGGTTAGTTGTCGGTTATCAGTGATCTGTTGATTTGATAAGTAAATGCATGTTTGAGGGAAAGTATAGGGAATTGGGCATTATGTGTCAATTTGGAAGGTGGGCGGGTTGATTCAACGATTTCAACTACGTCTCCTTAGTGCTTATTCATCCAAGAGGGCAATTGGTGTGAAAACCTCCTTTCAGATTGTTAGATAACGGTTTCATACCTCGTACACGATTAAGATCAGCGGTCCTGAGCCTGTCGAAGGGCTTGTTCTGAGCTTGTCGAAGGGCCTGTTCTGAGCTTGTCGAAGGATCTGTTTGATTGACTGGTTAGGCCACAACCATAATATAACTTGTCACATATCAACTCCAAAGGTAATTCATTTCTTACAAAAGAGCCAAACGTAGACCTTGCCCCTTGGGCCCTTTAGGAGGCTAGCCTTATTCTCGTTGAAGGAGATATGGGCCAAGTTATGCTCTCCCACCAATGTTCAATACGATCCCCGTATTGAAGTATTTGAATGGCTCCATTAATCACAGCATGCATGGGATCATTCGCCGATTGTACGTTCAGGTTAATTTTTGACGCGACTAATCTATCCATACCTTTGATACAAGCACCTCCGCCTGTTAGATAAATCCCATTCTCAAATACTTCACAAGCTATTTCAGGAGGGAGTTGGCGTAATGTCATCTCGATGGTCAGTAAGATTTTATAAACGATTGGTTCCATAGCAACAAAAACTTCTTGCGGATTTATTTCAACGCTTATTTCGCATCTTTTTTTCAAGTGAAAACCCATTGCCATTATCGTTCTTTGTGGATCCGTTTGACGTATTGAGTCAAGATCATGCATTAAACGTTCGACCTCTTTGGGATATAACCAAATCCCATATCGCTGTGCCACCATGTGCCGCACGAGTATTTGAAGGTCGCTGCACGCCTTCCTTATAGCTGCCGTTTTAATGATCTGACCTTCACGAATGATTGCAATATCAGTCACTCCATCACCAATGTCGACAATCATTTGTGCATAAGGTGATGCGATATCCAGTCCAGCACCAATAGCAGCAGCCAAGGGCTCAGGTATAATTACTACTTCTGCCCCCCCTGCACGACGGTTAGACTCGGCAAGGGCGTTCCGCTCTTTTTCGGAAGTATCTGTTGGAGCACAAGCAAGTACTCTGGGCCGTATTAAACCAAACCTACGAGCACGCTGAAACAGTGGCTTAAGTAATAGGATTGTTGCATTTATATCATCAATAACACCCGCACGAAGTGGTGACACCATACCTACGGCCTTCTCAGAAGATTGAATATCAGTTGTCTCTGTATCTGCTCCTTTTTGAGGACTTATCTGAACTAAAGAGGGTTCTTCAGCCACTATTCCTAATCCAAATGCGTAAAGACGTGTATTGGCAGTTCCAAGATCAATAGCAAGGTCTGGATCGCCTACCAATTGTCTTATTTTTTTTGATATAAAAGACATATTTCCTCACAAATTGATGTTTTTCTACCTTTCCAACGTGGAAGTGAGCTGCGGGCATGATGAATTTCAAGATAGCAAGGCCCGTAGCAATAAAACCGCCAGCTTCTTCCCGTCAGCTCCACTGAATGGTTATATTTTTACAATTTCAGATCTAAAAAACAAAATTAAATATCCACAACTCCAGCACCAAGACCTTTTTCTTTTAATATTTTACTGCAAAACTCAGCATTCTCAGATTTGACATAAAAGGCTGCGCCCTGATGCTCTGTCTGAAAAGGCGATATTCCATAATAAGGGTCAATGTTGATCGCATAATCGATTTTAATTTCATTCAGTATTTCTTCAGCTTTTTCGGCCTCATTCAAATTCACTGCGACAAGAATCCGCTCTCTTTCATCTATACGAAATTCCTCGAATGATTTTCTACTCATGAATTTGCCATTCGAAATATAACGTCGGGATCAGCGGCGCGGTTCACCGCGTCCGACTGTATCCCGTGGTTATACTATAAAATCAATGCATTGCTTTTCGACATACTTTTCGAAACACTCCAGGCAGACCTTATCGTTGTCACTGCTTTTCATGTAAGATGTATTCTCATGCAAACTTATTGTTGCCCAGCAGATATCGCAATGCTCGTGATCCCATCCTTCCTTGACCAATTCCTTAGACCCATCTCTTCTGTGTGCAATGGCATCGCGAGGTTTGAAATCGACTCTGGCCCATCTCAAAGAATTGTCAAATACAAGCTGAACCCTTTCGCCCCAATAACCATCCAAATAAGGGTATGTTTTTTTGGATTGGATTCTTCCTCTTTCGACTGGACTTTCTGGGATGAAGCTGGCTGTCAAACTTTTCTCATCAACATCTCTAAATCTGCCCTGTATGACAGTGCGTTCGTCGAAAAACATGAAGGCATAGTGTCCTTCACCAATCCATTTCCACCGATTGACTTTTCCAACGATGACAGCTTGATTGGCTTCCTGGTGGATGTTTTCAACTCTGAATTTTGGAAGATCATTAAGTCTCATTTTGAGTATAACGCCGCGGGTAACCGGCTGACAATGGAGCGTAGCGGAATTGTCAGTCCGTGTTCACCCGCTTGTTAGGTGAGCATCTGCAGTCGTCTACAGCTTTTCTGCGTAGACCACCCGTTCGATTGCCAGGGACTTGAGCTTCCGCCCAGTCGGCTTCACGTACACCCCGGCAAGCTCCTCGTAGCCAAGGTGCTCCAGCACTCGCCAAGCATACCCGCCCAGGAAGTCAGCCACGTCCTCGGGATCAATGCCGAAGAGAAAGATCTTGTCCTTGAGGACCATCCTCTTGTAGAGGTACTCTTGCCCGTAGAAGGCTTTTCCATCTATGAAGTCCTTGCGAACGTACGTAAACACCAGGCGACTGCCCGCCGGCGCCTTGGCCAGGAAATCGAAAGTCGTCAGGATGCCGGTCTCGGTCAGGTATTGGGTGACCCCCTCCAGGATGAAGAAGGTTTTCACGTCGAGCGCGTAGCCGTGTGAAGCCAGCACAGCCCCCAGGTCTTCGCTGTCAAAGTCAATCGACACCAGGGTCAACTGAGCCGGAACCTCACCGAACGCCTTTATCAGTAACGACCGCTTGGCATCGATGTTTTCCGGCAGATCGACTTCCCAGACCGGGACGTTGGCCAGAGCAGGAAGCCGGAATGCCTGAGTATCCAAGCCAGCCCCCAAGTTCACCACCGTCTGGGCTTGATCGACCGTAGCCTCAGCTACCTTTTCATCGATGTAGCGCTTCCGACACGCGACCATCGCCCAGGCACCGGGGGTCGCCTTCTCTGACATCCCGATCATCCAGTCCCGCGCCCACGATGCGCGCGTCAGCCAGATGTAGATCCTCATGCCAAAGGGCAGAAACCGACAGGCCATGTCATCGTTGATGATGCGCGCGCCTTCAGGGAAGTGTTGCTCCATGGCGACAACGACCGTTGGCCCTGATCCCGTATTAGCTGCTTTCTGCGCCATTGTGACTCCTACGTTGATCGACTGATACCAAACGGCGAACCGTCTCGAGCTCACTCACCTCCATCGCCAGCTGGTGCCTCGCCTAACGTCCCGCATAACCGGATGGCAATGGAGCGCAGCGGAATTGCCAGTCCTAGTTGATGCGGTTGTCATACCTTTTTCATTGTCAATGCAGTATTCTTTTTAAAACCAAAAATTGCCTCATCTACCTCATTCTTCGATTTAAATCGCCATGAAGTACTGATGTGTTCTGACCATTTATTCAATTCCCATAGATTAACGTTAAAAGCTAATATTGTTTTTAATTTTGCATATTTCAGTACAGTTACATCAGGGACAAAGAAACCAAGTCTAATAAATAGTGTTTCATAACCTGCGAATAATGCTGCAAAATATACGAACGGGAGAAAGGCCATAGAGAGAATTATTGGTAGACAAAAATTTTCGAGGTTCTCAAATGATGCAAAATGGCTAAAGTCTGTTATCGCCATATATATAGCATAGGCTATAAAGAATAAACCTATAGAACTCAAGATGAAAATTAATAATTTCTTAACCGCTTCATACTTTTTATCAGTGTCGGCAATGGCAAGTATACCTCCAAAAAGCGCAAAAACAGGAACAAGAATCAATTCCACCCATATGCTAAATACGTACAGATTTACGAGGAATTCAAGAAACACAAGGCCCTTAATATTGTCCTTTATGCTCTTTTTAAAAAAATCTTGGCCATTTGCTTTTGAAAACCCAAACAACATGACAAATGCAACGCACCCCACCCAAAGAAAAGTAAGGGATAAATGGGATATATTCCAAATGCCAACGCCTTTCAGCACCAAAACTATAACGGTGATGTACGCGAACATTAATAGGTATGAGGCTGTGAGTTTCCATGCGAAAAAGGCTTTTATTATCTGAAAAAGTGATTTTCTGATTTTCGACTGCGAAACACACCAAATGATCGCTATGATTATCCAGATTGCAATAGCAAGTTCTCTATTGCTTAATGAATAAAGAAAATTATCTACTGCTTCTGTCATTATTAACCTTAACTATGTTGGCATAACGCTCGCCTTAACCAGCGCGGTCATTGCCCATTGTTAAAAACAAATGCGGTTAATCCGCGTCTGGTTAAATGCGTTGTTGGGTGCTTAGTATTTCAATATAATCAGCTTCGTTACTACCTAGCGAAATATGTAAGTATTTCCGCTAAGATGTAATCTAATATCCTCCACTTATAAGAGGCGATGACCTCAACCATCTTTCTATATTCCCGCGCAGTGTGCTATCGGAGGTAGCCTTTTTGTAAATCAACTCATTAACCTCGATTAGATCATCTAAGAAATCTTCAATTACGAACAGAGCTGCATCAAGATTCCTCGGACCAACATAATGAGAGAGATGTTTAAGCCCCTTCTCAACAGCTTCAGCTTTGTGACATAAAGCCACTGAATGATCTCTTCCTGGTTGGTTTCTAACCGTCGTGTCTGGAATCAATGAAAAAGAATGAACAATTCCGCATCGGAGTACATGGTACATTTGGATAGGTAGGTCCTGAGCTCCATTTGCGTATCTGAATGTATTGTATTCCTCACGAACGTCTTTCATGTAATTAGCAACAAAATCTTTATAGCCGGCACTTTTTTTGTCCTCACCTTCAACCATCTTACAAAAATAATCAATAAAGCAAGCACCGAGTACAAATGGTAATGGAGTTCCATCGACACAATATTTTTTTGCGGCAGAGATTTGGTTACGAAAATATTCTTTGGCTTCAAGTATATTCATTTTATTGACCCCCAACGTTGGGGCTTTGCGGCGAGGGAACCGAGTCCGTCAACAGCCCCTTGTTAGGGCCTCTCTGGATCAGTAGTGAATTCAATTCTAAGAGGCAAATCTGTCATCGCATAATGAACGAATTGTCGTCCCAAAGATGTCAGTTCATACCCTTCCTCATTATCAAAAGCTGAAACTAGCGGTTTTGGCCCACTACCTTTTGGCCGTCGTTGTGCGGGCTTTGGAATGAAATTTCCAAACCGATCAACTTCGCGATGCTGACGTATGATTCCCCCGGTGCTAAGATCTCGGAACAGGAGCTTGTAAAGATCCGCATCTGCAGAATCCTCGCGAACAGGCCCTTTACCGATCTTACTCCAAATTTGGCCTCTTGTTATACCGTCGCTATTATAAATCGCACCTATAACCTGGAAGTGCATTTCTGAATACTGGTTTATCCAGTCGATGAACAATCGAACGACATCATCGCTGGTAATTTGTGTCGCTGCAGCATTGGACAGAATGTTTCTTATGTACTGACGTTTTTCTTCGCTCTCTGCTCCTGACCATTCGCGGAAAGTTTTTCTTACTAATGACTGATATTCTTTGCTTTCAACTCTCTCAGAAATCGCTTCATCTTGCAAATCAAGTCGCGCCATTATTTCGATTATTGTCTGCTCTTTTTCCTTTAACTCATCTTGAAGCATCTGAATCCAATGTTTAAAGAACCGGTTTACCTTCTCCTGTTCTCCTTCGGACCAAGCGCCCGCGACTGCAGACAAAACACCGCCCGCAAATGGAATTGCTCCGCCAGCAACCTGCATGGCACCACGTGAAATCTTGGCGATTTTGCCACTTCGAGGTGATTCATAATCTTTAGAATTAATTATTTCATCGCTCATAATAGCACCTCAGAGCCCTAACGAGAAAAATCAGCCGGCGCTGTGAGCGATCGGCTGAATTGCCTTGTTCGCCTCTCCGGATGAGGGGTCAGGTCTTGAATCATTGCATTTCCATATGTTTTATAATGGCTTTGCTTTTTGGTGGCAATTACCTTAATTGGGTCAACCTAGTTCCTGAACAGAGTTTTAAAATTTAATATCACATAATTCACCAACTGTCAAATTTTTGCTGAGGTTTTTGGAAAGAGGGGGGTAAAATCCTTTCAATAACATGTGCTTATTATTTATTATTAGTCAATGCAGTAAAAAGAGAACCATGTTTTGTAATATTTTGAAGACTTTATTGTTAAAACCGATTACTAACGGTAAATTGAATGTTTCGTTAGTAGACGTGAACGTTAAAATCCATACAGTATGATAGAAACCGCATAGAATTCGTTGAGTTTGACCCATTCGGCGGCGCCAAGCCCCGCCTTTTAAGGCGGGGTAAAGAAACGCCGCTCAGGGTCAACCCTGAGCCCCTCGGCCTGAGCGACTCGACATGAGCCTTTCGGCGGTGAGCTCAAGGCCGAACTGCTCGTCGACATGTCTCGGGTCGAAGGCAAGCCCAGGCCTTCAGGCCGGGGAGTCGAAGGGTTGATTTTTGCTATTCAGTGGTTATATTTTTTGTAATGGTAAAAAGGACTTTGGACTTATCCTGGCTTTATTAATGAAATTACGGTCGGTTTGATTCGACTCAGGAGAAAGAAAGCATATGGAATTTCCCATTGAAGGCGAGGGCATGCACTACGAGGGAAACTGTTTCCGTCCCCCGAGCGAGGCAAACAGCATCTTGCTCCAGGTAACCGTAGGCTGTTCTCACAACCGGTGCACATTTTGCGGATCCTTTAAGGAAAAACGGTTCCGGATTAAGGATGACGATATTATTCTGTCCGATATCCTCTTCGCCTCGAAATACATGAAGGGGCAGGACCGGGTTTTCCTCATGGATGGGGATGCCCTCATCATCCCGCAAAAACGGCTCCTATGGATCCTCGACCGGATAAAGGAACACCTCCCCTGGGTGAGAAGGGTTGGTATCTATGCCAATGCCAAGGGCGTGAGGAAGAAGTCCCTCGAGGAATTGATCCAACTGAGGGAGAACGGGCTCGGGATAGTCTACCTCGGCGTGGAGAGCGGGGATGATGAGGTTCTGAAATCCGTCAATAAGGGAACCACCCCGCAAAACCTCATCGATATGGGCCGGAAAGTCCGGGATGCAGGAATCAAGCTATCGGTAACGGTGCTCCTCGGCATCGCCGGACGCGAGAGGTCGCTTGAACATGCAAAGGCCACGGGAAAACTCCTCAGTGCCATGGACCCAGAATATGTCGGCGCCCTAACGGTGATGCTCGTTCCGGGGACTCCCCTTTACGAGGATTTCGAGAGCGGAACATTCCAACTCCCGACGGAGAGGGAGTTCCTCCAGGAACTGAGGGAGATGATTGCCCATACCAACCTGACAGAGGGCCTCTTCTTCTCAAACCACGCCTCAAATTACCTTCCCATCAAGGCCAAACTCCCCAAGGGGAAACAGGAGGCGCTTTCCCTTATAGATAGCGCGCTCAACGGTGAGATCCCCCTGAAGCCGGAATGGATGCGGGCCCTTTAATAGAGGCCCAACCAATGGATGAGCGACAGCGGGAAGATGCATGAGGGAGATAGACCCCGAAGAACTGAAACGGATGAATGGAAAAGACGGCAATCCCATCTGGATCGTCTTCGGGGGAAAAGTATACGATGTCTCTCAGAGTTGGCACTGGAAAACGGGAACTCATATGGTAAGACACGCCTCCGGTCAGGATCTGACGAAGGATATAGAGGCGGCTCCCCATGGCCCAGAATTCCTCGAGAAATTCCCCCAGATCGGCATATTGAAAGAATCCCCCCCGCCCGGTCGTGCCAAGCCATTCCCACGTTTCCTGCAAAAGGCATTCGACCACTATCCCCTGCTGAGGAGGGAGCCCCATCCCATGACGGTACACTTCCCTATAGCCCTTCTCATGGCTGCGGTCCTATTCCTCATCCTCTATCTGTTAACCGAGAAGAGTTCCTTCGAGACCACGAGCTTCTATTTGGTCTGCCTTGGGGCTCTGGGCACCCTGGGCGGAATAGCTACGGGTTTCTTTACCTGGTGGGTTAACTACGGGGCGATTCCCACGACCTATGTGAAGTATAAAATCGTCCTCTCCATCGTTCTCTTCGTGGTAGCAGGCACCCTCGCTGTCTGGAGATTCATCGATCCCGTGTTCATTACCCAATCGGGACATCTCTGGTGGATATACGCCATCCTTCTGTTTTGCCTCGTGCCTCTGGTAAGCCTTTTGGGGCATTTTGGAGGCAAGATGGCCTTCCCAGGATAACTTTCCTATTTATCCTCCAAAGGCTCCAACTGAAGTCCACCATCGGAGGGTCCACCTGAAATCTCACATTCTTCAGGTTCCTCCTTGAAACGCCCGCCGTCATTCTGGTACTTTTTCCCATAGGGAGCATTCTGAGTACGTGTTTGAAGGAGTTCAATGATGAGCGTTCTGTCGCGACTGAATGCACCGGTATTTGAAGCAGGGGGAATGCCGGAGATCGACACAGATCAGTACCGACTCCATGTAAAAGGGTTGGTAGAGGAAGAACGATCCTTCGCTTTGGATGAGATCATGGCCCTCCCGGCATCGAAGGTCGACGCACGGCTCACCTCGGTTTCCGGTTGGTCCGTGAGGGCCACGTGGGAGGGGGCGCTCTGGCGCGATTTCATCGGGGCGGTGAACCTGAAGAAGAAGGCCAGCCATGTGACGTTTACGAGCCTTGGGGGGTCCTACGAGACGACGGTATCCCTGGCGGACCTGGATCACCCGAGAGTCCTCCTCGTCTATGGGGTGGAGGGGGAGCCCCTGGAGAGGGAGTATGGTGGTCCCCTCCGGATGGTAATCCCCAACCTCTACGGCTATAAGAGCTGCAAATGGCTGGGGACCATCACCCTGACCGATTCCATGAGAGGAGGCTACTGGGAAGACCGGGGATACACGCGATCAGGGGTCATCGAGCCGGGGTTCACCCTCGATCTCAACACGGGGACCCGTCGTCCCATTAAGGGAGGGGAAGTAACGGAATTTTAGTCCGTAGTACTATGGATAAATCCCGAGCAGCCTGGTCGCTTCCGCAACCCTCCCCACTCCGAGCATCCAGGCCGCTGTCCGCATGTGAACCTTCTCTTTTTTCGTAATGGCCGCGACATCCCAGAAACTTCTCCTCATTATCCTCGCCAGTTGATCATTAACTTCCTCCAAGGTCCAGAACAGGGACTGGATATTCTGGACCCACTCGAAGTAGGATACGGTAACGCCTCCGGCATTACAGAGGATATCGGGAATGATGAAGATGCCCTTATCGTTGAGTATCTCGTCAGCAGAAGGGGTAGTAGGGCCATTGGCCGCTTCAGCGATGATCTTCGCCCTCACTTTTTGGGCGTTCTCCACGGTAATTTGATTTTCAAGGGCTGCGGGGATGAGGATGTCGGCGTCCATGGTCAGGAGTTCCTTGTTGGTAATATTATCGGCCTCCTTGAAATCGACCACCGAACCGGTTTCCTCCTTGTGTTCCAACACTTTTTTCGGATTGAGGCCGTCGGCGTTATAGATCCCCCCCCTTGAGTCGCTTACGGCTATGACTTTAGCACCGAAATTATGAATGATCTGGGCGGCATTGGCCCCGGCATTGCCATATCCCTGAACGGCCACGGTGGCTTTCTCCATATCCATTCCCAGGTGTTTTAAGGCCTCCTGAATGGTGTAGACGCAGCCCTGGGCTGTGGCCTCATTCCTCCCCAGGGATCCGCCAATAGCAACGGGTTTGCCGGTTACCACACCGGGAATACTGTACCCGTGCAGGGTACTGTAGGTATCCATGATCCAGGCCATGGTTTCGGCATTGGTATACACATCAGGAGCGGGTATATCCTTCTCGGGCCCAATCAGGGGGGCGATCTCCCAGGTATACCTTCGGGTCAATCGCTCCAATTCCCCTTTGGACATCTCCTTGGGATTACACTGGACTCCACCCTTGGCGCCTCCGTAGGGGATATTAACCACCGCCGCCTTCCACGTCATCCACGCCGCCAGGGCCTTAACCTCATCGAGATCGACGGAGGGGTGATAGCGGATTCCACCCTTTGCTGGCCCCCTCGTGTTGTTATGCTGGACTCGGTATCCGGTAAAGATCTTGAGGTCTCCGTTATCCATTTTGACCGGGAATGTGACGATCAATATCCTCTTGGCGTTTTGGAGCTTGAGCTTCATCCCCTCGTCGAGGCCCAATTTCTCGGACGCGATCTCCAGCTGGAGCAATGCGACTTGATGGGGTTTTGTTTCATCGTATTGGGTTTTGTCGATAGCCATTGGATCTTTTCCTCCTTACCTTCATTACGTATATATTCCAAGGATTTCACCGGCTTCCCTCAGGGTGGCAGGGTTTCCCCCGGATTACCCAGGACAAATTGGAGGTGAATGAACTCTTCGAGATATTCCCAATTCCCCATGCGGAAGCACCTTACAATCATTCCCATATCGTAGGAACCAAGTTCTGGCTCCGGTTAAAGGAATAGTCGGTGAGTTGGGGGGAGGAGAATAACCTCCATTTTCTCATTATCAAAGGGATCCCTTCTTGTCAAATACCTCGTTATGAGAAGTCTGAAAAGGTCGCTCTATGCTGTTTAAAATATTGTTTCAACCAATCTCATTCTCATAATCGAACACCCTTTACCCTTCGCTTCAGTGCTTCGCCCCTCCCCACTCTTCCATTACTCCAACATTCCAATATTCCATGTAGATTCTTGCTCAGGGCTCCTTTTTCGAGTTTAACAGAATTCTCATTTTTTTCTTTTAGTTTGCATTACCTCCATATTATGATAAGATGCAAGCGATGGAGGGGGGGAATGAGCCATTTTCCTCATTATAAACTGGTCGTTTTCGATCTCGATGGAACCCTTACTTCGGAAAGATCCATCTGGGAATACATCCATGTGAAGTTGGGGAAGTGGTATGGTTATGCTGAGGAGTACCAGAGGCAATTTCTCCAGGGGAAGATTTCTTATAAGCAGTTCTGTGAGCTGGATGCTCGGGTATGGAAGGGGATGAAGGTCGGTCACCTGCGGGAAATCGTTCGAACCGTCCCCTTCAACCCAGGGGCAGATGAGCTGACATCGCGGTTGAGGGAATTGGGACTGAGACTGACCCTTGTCTCCTCAGGCCTAAATGTACTGTCCGAGTGGGTTGAGGAGAAGTACGGTTTCGATTACGGGGTGTCCAATCGTCTCCTCCACGAGGATGGTATCCTGACCGGGGAGGTGGAGATCAGAGTCCATTACGATCGAAAGGCCGAATGGGTCCGGAATATCATGGATATCTTTCGGGTTCGAAGCGATGAGATCATCGCCATAGGGGATAGCGTTGGGGATACGGAGATGTTTGAGATGGCGGGTTTTTCCGTTTCCTTCAATTCTTCCTCAAACGAACTCGACCAGATTGCTGATGTCGTGATAAGGGGTAATGACCTCTCCCATATTATTCCCAGATTGCCCGGGATGTTACCCCCGAATAGGGGGAATTGGCTAGGGGAAGGGAAGGGGGTAAAAGAGAGACAGTGATGGGTCTGGATCTATCGCTGATGCAATGGGTGAATGTAACCTGCTCCAATTGGGTATTCGACATGATGCTCCCCTGGATCACTCACCTTGGGAGCAAGGTCATGGGTTTTCTCTTCGCCCTCATCCTCTTCGTTTCGACCAAGAGCGGCCGGACCACGGTATGGTATATGATCATATTAGGCATCAATGCTATCATTTTCGAGGGCTTAAAATATGTGGTCAAAAGATCGAGGCCTTTTGCGATCCATGAAGTGATCCTCAGGATATCGCCAGAAGAGGCATCCCGTATGGATCCCAGTTTTCCCAGTGCTCACAGCGCCGTCGCCTTTATCATTGCGACAACGCTTTCACATCAATATGGAAGGTATCGTCTTTTATGGTATGGTATTGCAGGACTAGTGGGATTGAGCCGCATTTACCTCGGGGTCCACTACCCGGCCGACGTTATCATGGGGGCGGCTCTTGGATATGGTGTAACGAAGGCCATT
>Ga0209636_10005067_pt1 | contig 13465 bp, 11 predicted proteins | sample DeeMarSWOR152_54_FD_187464 | JGI IMG/M metagenome (GOLD analysis project Ga0209636, IMG submission 187464) | Marine sediment microbial communities from White Oak River estuary, North Carolina - WOR-1-52-54 (SPAdes) (version 2) | ecosystem: Environmental > Aquatic > Marine > Intertidal zone >...
CTCTTCCCTGTGCTTCTTTTCTTCCTCCTCTTTTTTCTTCTTTTCTTCCTCCTCTTTTTTCTTCTTTTCTTCCTCCTCTTTTTTCTTCTTTTCTTCCTCTTCCCTGTGCTTCTTTTCTTCCTTAGGTCCTACTTTAACACGCTTTTTCTCCGCAATCCTCTTTTTTATAACACCAAGTAAACGATCCACCTCCTCAGGCTCTTTTTTTGTAATTGTTTCTACCTTCTTCTTAATTTCTTCCGGGGATATGGCACCTTTTATCTTAGGACCCCTCTTCAGTATTTTATCACCAACTAGAGTATATTTTATCTCGATTATCTCATGATCTAAAAGGACCTTAACAAATTCGTCCAATGCTTTCTCATCCATACCCAGGATTTTTGCCGCATCTGTTAGCTTAATCTCTCCTTTCTTATTTACCAGTATTACCAACCTATCAAGGCCTGTTTTTATTTTACTAGTGGGCATCTTCTCCCTTTATTAAAAGGTTTTCATATACATTAATGTTTTCGACAATAAAAACTTTATTTTTAACATAATACCTTACCGGTTATTCTTTCATATGCCTCGAGATATTTCTGGGTTGTTTTTTGCACAATGTAATCTGGAAGTGAAGGTGCTGGAGGTTCTTTGTTCCAATTGATACCTATAAGATAGTCTCTAACGAACTGTTTGTCAAAGCTCTTTTGTGACATTCCCGGCTTATACTCGCTAAGAGACCAGAATCTGGATGAATCCGGCGTTAATAATTCATCTATTAGAATTAATTCATCGTTATACATACCAAATTCGAACTTTGTGTCTGCAATTATTATCCCCTTGGGTTCTGCCTCCTTGAATGCCTTTTCATAAATCTTTATGCTCTTCTCTTTTAATTCATCTTTTAGGTCCTCTCCAACGAGTTCTGCGACCTTTTTTTCAGTAACATTCACATCATGTCCCGTTGTAGCTTTTATTGCCGGTGTAAATATTGGCTCTGAGAGTTTTTCAGATTCATTAAGTCCTTTTGGTAGAGCTATCCCACACACAGATCTCTTCCTCTGGTATTCCTCCCATGCGGAACCGGCCAGATATCCCCGAACGACACACTCGATATCTATCCTATCTGCCTTTTTAACCAGCATCGATCTATCCTTCAGCAATTCAGAATACTCTCTCAATTGACTTGGAAATTTACTAACCTCTGTAGTAATCAGATGGTTTTTTACGATATCCTTGGTAAAATTGAACCAGTATACTGAGATTAGATTCAGAACCTTCCCCTTGTAGGGGATTCCAGTAGGCAAAACGGAATCAAAGGCAGAAATTCTGTCCGTTGCTATGATCAAAAGCTTGTCGTTAAGATCATATATGTCCCTGACCTTCCCCCTGAATAAAAGCCTTACTCCTTTTAAATCCGTTTTTAAGATAACTTTCTCCATTCTACACATCTATACTGTTACCATTCATAAGCAGGTGTATTTTTTTATTCATCTCATAACCTTCTTCTGCTGCTAATACAGCGTAGGAACTTCGCATGTCAATACCACCATGACAGGGAATGATATGATCGGGTTTTAGCAATTTCAATAGATGTCTATGATCCTCTCGTGCGGCGTGACCAGATACATGAATGTCATCAAATATATTGACTCCAAATGACTTCAACTTCGTCTCAAGGACATACCTAGTTGCCCTATTCAGCGGAGTTGGAATCACCCCGGCACAGAATAGAGTTGAATCACCTTTATGAAGCTTAAAAGGGAATACACCATTAACCAATCTAGAAAGTACCGAATCCGGCTCACCCTGATGTCCTGTAGCTAGGAGGAAATAATCACTTCTGTCTTTAATCTCCCTCAATGAGTTTGTGATCGCTTTGGAGGTTGATAACAATTTAGCATTAAATGGCAGCTCTAATAAACCAAATCTCTGCGCGAGTTCAATATTCCTCAATAAGGACCTACCGAGGATCAAGGGGGTCCTGTCTGTCTTCTCCACCTCATCGAGGATGGATTGTATCCTCTCAATGTGCGTTGAGAATGTCGTTGCTATAATCAATCCACTATCGATAAACTCCATAACATCCTTTAATTTCTCCCTAACTATTGCCTCAGACGGCGTTTTCCCATTTTCCTGGCTTCTCGTTGACTCAACTATGAGGGCTTTAACATTGCCCCTCCCGAGCTCCCTTAATCTTTTATAATCAGGCCTTGCAACCAATGAATGGTTATCAAATCGGAAATCACTGGCGTAAACGACATCCCCCTCCGGGGTGTGCAAAACAACCAATGAGCTGTAAGGAATGCTGTGAGTTATCTCAACGAGCTCAACAGAAATTTCCTTTGAGACCTTAAATTCATCGTTATAATCTATTGAATAAAAATTTCCCTCCCTGTATTCCTTCCTTCCAATCTCTGTCGTATAATGGGTTGAGATTATCGGAACCCTCGGTTTGTTTATGGGTAATGCACCGATATGATCCAGATGTCCATGAGAAATCACTTGTGCAGTTACACCCTTCAAGCGCTCTACCTCCGGGATAACATCCATCCTTACCAGATCCTCGAGCTTCCGCTTTTTTAACGATTCTAGCTCTTTGTCGTACATCTGCAATGTATCCAACCTGATTCCGTTGTCTATTGCTATCGTTTCCTTGCCTATGGAAACACCGGTCATATTCCTACCAACTGCCTTATAACCACTAACTGCCGTTATTTTCATTCTATGTTATCAATTTGTTCTGATGATAATAAATATGTGGGATATAGCAAGGAATTGATTTTGCAGCACAACCATCGACACACCACATGTCACCACGGCTTGATTCAACGTCAAAGAAGCCTGAACTGCTTCTAAGAATCAAGCACAGTGTTTGATTCTCTTGAGAAGACAGCGCCCGAACAGCGAGTGAATGCGTTGCAGCGCCTCGATTGGGGAACTTTTATGGCTACAACCCGCATGACTTTTAATCCTGCAAACATAAATATAGTTAGAGTGTTTGTTGCTGACTTGAGTTAATGAATAGTCCATGTATTGGATAAAAGCAATATCTGTTTTATTTCATGGCTTTTTTGGCACGACCCACGAATACTTAGCTAAAATGGAATATAGGTATACACAGGTGGTGTTTCTTGGCTAGAGCACCTAAGAAACGCAAGGACTTCTTAAAACAGAGAGCAGATAAACGAAAACATAACTGGAGCAATGACTGTAGTAATCGGCAGAAAATGCTCGACATGAAGAGGCAGAAATACTTTAGATTAGAATTGAAAGACATACTTGAGAAAACAAGCAACCAAGACAACAAAGGCATCATCGCTGCAACACTGACAAACAAGGCAGCCAAAGCCAGTATAGACGATGCAATCGGATACGTCGACAGACTCGGTGACAGCCTAGAGCCACAGATCATAGGAGAAATAAAAAAACTACTGAGCAGATACAGCACTTATCGTTAAGAAAACGATTCTCATATAAGGCCTCCAGTAAGCCAGTTAATAGCTTTTATGGCTTCGTTCCCATATTAGTTAAGTTGCCCGGAAACGGGCTGAACTGCCTTTTTGGGCTTTATGTCGGCATACCCGATGTCCAGCACGGCTAGGGTCAACGTCAAAATGCCTGAATTACCCTCTGAGAATTATACATGGTGTAATATTCTAGGTGATTTCAGGATAGAATAATACACAGTGTATTATTCTTTCCTATTCCTGCTTGGTTTCATGAAGTTGGAAGAGTTAAAGAGAGGAATCAACTGATAGTAGAACCCTCATCTAGCGGGATTAACCTATTGGGGAGTATGACTGAAGAAGCATTGGGCGTAGCCAGCAGGTTATACCAATTGTACGTTTCAAGCGTGGCAGGACGAGGAGCGAAGCGACTGAAGTGTTGTGAGCAAAAGTAACGTTGTCTGGTTCGTTATATATGTGCACTTATTATACTTCATTTCGGTAACCGTAATATCCTTTCAGGTATTTCCCTTACTTTGAAGGTAACCGGTAATTTTTTCCCCTCAACAAGTTTATAATCAAAACCGTGGCCTCCAACCACGATCATCGGAAGTTCAAGAATGTATCTTTCTCTCTCAATGAATTTATCTAAGTCTTCTCGGGCGTTGCTTATGCCTGTTTCTTCAGCCTCAACGGGTATAGGAACTTTAACAGTAAAATTTTCCCCGAATATTTTGAAATTTACTTCTAACCACAAAATCATGTCAGGGCTATCAAAAGAATGTATATCTTCTGGCCTAAAATTGATAGTGACACTAGCATCCTTAACCGTAGAGGAACTTTTACCCTTGATCTTCCTCAAAAATATATTGTATATCTCCTCCTCTTTAATTCTTGGCATTACTCCCCCCTCTATTTTTTGAAATCATTTGAGAGAGTAAAGGGCGTAAATTTCCTAATGTCCCCTTTACATCCTTAAAGGAAAGTTCCTTAGGGAAGTCTTCAGTTTTGCCAAGTAAAAAATCTAAAAGTTTAGATTCCTTATCCCCTAATTTGTCTACAAGCAGTTGTCTTAAACTATCTACCTTATCGTTTAGATCTGAAATCTTTTGAGGAGCTTTATCAATTTCTTCATGCCCCATTGATTTAAGTATCGAAACTATTTCCTTAAACTCATTTACAAGAATATAATACTTTTGTTCTATTTTTTTATTTCTCTTTTTTAGGCATTCATAAGTATCATTAATATTTTTTCCGGATACCCAGGATTTAATATCCTCCTCTGTAAAACCATATCTAAATATCTCCTCAGTTATTGTAAATATATCATGAGACTTATCCATAATATCGTCGATATCGTTAGATTCAGGCTCTAATTCAAATTTTTTTATAATTTTCTCAATAAAAGTGTTTAGTTCTTCAGATTTAGTAACTATATCAGAAATCTCGCTAGGGTTTTTAAATATTTTATCCGTGATATTGTCTATCATCTCTGGCGAAAAATTAGGATTTTGAAATATATTCTGAATGTCATTTTTAGAATCAACAAAAATCTTTAGATTCTCTATCGCCGTTTCATCAATAAGCCACCGCCTTATTAATCCCCCCTCGTTATTCTTTAATTTGTCCACGAAATCTTTTGTTAAAACTAATGCTTTAAGGGAATCAACGACTTTTTTTATTGTCTCGATTTCCTTTAAAATGTTTCGTGGGATCTTTTCGGAGGATATTCCTTCTTGTTCTAGTATACCTCTCGATTTTGATAATAAAGGCTCATCAATAGATTCTTCAAGACGGTTGAGATATTTCTCTACAAGCTCTTTATCCCATAATCCGGTAAACTCAGGAAGATTTTCTTTTTCTGTTGACGATAAGCTTTTTGTTTTTTCAAAGAGTTTATCCGAAATCTCCTTGAGATCGTTTGCTTTTAACAATGCTCCTTGAAGTTTCTCTGAAATAGGAATTTTTTCCATTTATTATTTACCTCTAATATTCCTAAAATTTTCATCTATTTTCCGAAGCCTTTCCCCCAAAGTATGTATACTGCTCGATAATCCCTCTACGTCCTCTATGCATCCTTTTATATCCTCTTTCAAATCCTCGATTTGTAAATTTTCACGTGGTTTATTTCCCTCTAAAAAATCATCTACGTCCTCTTTTGTTATACCCACAAAATTTTTAGTTAGTTTATTCTCCTCAAAATTTTTTATTAAATCATTTTGAGAAGTCTTTAGGCTACTCAAAGAATTTTTTATAACAGAAACATCATTTTTGAGATCTCTAATGGTGTTACTATTTGAATCTTTTATGTTCTTTAGGAATATTTTGATAATAGTTCTTGTAATCTTGTTTTCTTTAGTATCCCCATTTTTTGCACTCTCAGCATATTGGAGTAATTTTTTAAGACTGTCATGAGATCTTATAAAATTTCCTTTTTTCTGATCAAAGTCAATCCCACCTATATCCCTTTGAATTTCTTCTACATCATCAAGTATAGACACTAAATCTTCTTTTAGCCATAAAAGGATACTATCAAAACCGCTATCATCAAAATCCCATTTAGTAGCTCTCCAGAAAGCTTCAAGAAATCGTATAATCTCTTTATCCTCGCCACCCAAAATTTTGAATACGTCAATAGGAACAGAATATGCGAGTTGTTTTAGCTGGTTTTGTTCATCATCATTAAGATAGTTTCTTAAATGTTCTATCGTGGGTGACTCTTTCCACTGTCCTTTTTTCCGACCTAAACGAGGTAATAGATCATTAGCAATTGTAGCATATCCCCCTCTACTCAGTGCAAAATTAAGATAACCTGCTCCCATCCCACTTCGCCTACTTTTGATAAGTTCTCGTATATTGGCGTGCATTTTTTTCTGAACAGAATTAATATTCAAAAAAGCTAAACTAATGCCTGGAATAACAATTTCATCATCAGTTATTTGGGATGTACCCCATACGGTGTTAACGTCTGGTAAAGTATCATCAAAAAATTTGTGTGCAATTGGGATGTTCTTCTTAATCATGTTGAAAATAGCCCCCCTATGTAATCTTACTTTTCGAGATAATATCACATCTTCATTATCTTCAATTAGATCTCGTGAAATAACATCAAAATCGTTTGGTATATCTGATAGTTCTCCCGCCAAACTAATCATAAAATGTGAGAGAAGACTTGGAAGATAGATTATCCTTAATTTATTATTTTTCTCCAACCATTTTATCAATTCCCCCTCAATGTTTTCTCTACTATCTTCGGATGGAAAAAGACAGATTGTCCGATTTCCATTTGGAAGGGTCTTAGCTTGGAAGTCATCTTTTTGAGAAAAACTTTTAAAGTCTCGATATGATGCAAAAAAGAAATGATTTATATTTGACTCTTTCCATGACCATATCGGTAGTCCATCCCCCTCAAATCTCTTTTTTACATCTTCAGGGTTATGATTCTTAACAATGGGACTCATTATCGGAAATGGAAAAATTTTTCTGATATTTTCTACAGATATCGGAAGTTCTTTATTGGTAATGCTCTCTTTAAATTGATCATGTACCATTAATAGTATTTTTGCTTTTCCACCTTCATCACCTAAGGTTTTATATATCTTAAGGAAATCATCTAACAGCCCCTTTTTGTAGTGCTCTTGTTCAATAGTAAGGTCAACGGCTAGATGCATAAGTTCAGGTATTTCTGTTAGATTTATATGCAACATGCCCTCACCATCTGAAAGTACTTTGGACACCTCCCTATAGTAATACGCAAGTGATACTGAGCTTTCTTTTTTTAGAGAACAAATCTCACTAAATCTATCAGCTATTCTATCTAAATCGAAATTATTTGTATCTATAACAAAGCGTTTATCTTTCGTGGAATTAATGGGAGTTATATCTAAAACATATCGATGTAGAGATGCATCTATATTTTCAAGTAACGCTGGAGGAACTTTTGATGTCTCCTGCCCAATAGAATCAAGTTTATGTTCAACTATTTGTGAGACCTTGTAAGAATCTAAATTAGAGTTATCTATTTTCTTTAATATTTCTATTGCTTTATAAAGATGTCTTGGTTTCCCTCTTGATAACCACCAAGCAGCATTTGCTTTCCCAGCATCATCGATAAGATTTTTTCTGATATACCCCATATCAACTGGGGGGATAACAAATTTTCCTTCAAAGCTAGAGTCGTCTGCTCCTCCCATTTCGTATATACTTGCTGGAGCAAACGCTAAAAATTTCAAATATTTTTGATTTCTTAGCCATTCCCGAAGAGGACTTTTATCATCGGCGATTACAACATTTAACAGAGTACGATAGACAACTTCTAACTCATCAACTATAATAACTATTTTATCCGGATCAATTTTACCAGACTCCATAACCTTCCTAATATCTTCTACAAGATCTTTATCTTCATTCATATAACCCGAATCTGAAGGTTTACTTTTAATTTCTTCGATTATACCATTTACTACTTTATTCACTTCATCCTGCGTCCAATGCTTGTTTTCATCCTTGATAATCTTATCAAAAATATCCTGAGCTCTTCTAAAAAAAATGGGCAATAGTCCTTTTTCAATAGATTTTTTAGCAAGATAATACAGTAACTGTGTTTTCCCTGCACCAAAAGTTCCAATTATAGCGTACGACAATGTTTCTTCTGCTTCAATTTCTCCTTTTTTGAATCTGTCAAGAATCCCTTCTAATTCATTTTCAAGTTCAGAATGCTTCTCTGATAACGGCTTCCATAAGGATGAATAACTTGCAATGATTTTAGCCATACTTATTCCCCTAGCTTTTTGCGTCGCCCCATGCTTATGTTTATTTAATATTGTTAATAATTTCGTTTTGGGTGTGTATATGCTCCCACTCCACTATCCTCCCCTTCATCCATAAACGTTTGCTAACGATTACGCATAACTACTTATATCCTAAATTTGAGTTTGAATATTCCCCAATTCTGACATATACCAAATTACACAAATACTACCAACCTGCTATCCTATTAGAATTCTTGATATATATCTCAACTCAGAATTCGAATTTGGTTTGTTAGAATAACCAAAGATAAAGAAACAAATGACAACCTCAATGGATAAAAATATTCTGATTTTATACTCACTCCAACTAACCAGCCGAGGTCAATTCACATGCAATAAATTTGAATAGCTTAAAAAAGTAGATAGGGTGATAACTTTAATTATTCACCTATCTCCCTCAGATACCGTTCCCATTCCACCCTTTCCTGTTTCTGTATCTCTCTTTCTTTGTCTTTCTCTTGCTGGATCTGATGCCTTCTCTTCATCCTGCCAGTGGTTACCAATGCCTCCCATTCGTTTGCTATTTTCTTTAGGAATGTGCTGAATTGCAGACTTTCGTGTTCTATGCTTTTTCTCGTGCTTTTGGGTCGCCAAGCCGCGTTTTTCGGCAGTTCCCTTGTTCTTCGGATTAATCCGAACCTGTAGAGTTTAGGTATTACGTTTTTGTTTAGGGTGTTTAGGCTGCATTCGTGTTTCCGACAGAAGTCGTGTTTGTCTCCGACTGTGATTTCGCCCCGCTCTATCAAGTAGTTGAGGTAGTCCACTGCTATCTGATGGCATACCGGACTGTATTCTTTCGGGAACAGGAACTCCATGACGTCGTCCATGTCCCACCGTAACGCTTCTTCCCAGATCTTTACTCCGAACTTTCGCCCGCCTTTCTCTGGGAAGCAGAGGGCTTTTTTTGATGGAATTCCTTTGCCATTGGGGTTACCCATTCAAATCACCGTATTTAGCGTATATCCTGAACCATTCGAGGCCGATGTACCTTATCCGGTCCGAGAATTTCTTTTCCAGTTGGATCACGTAGGCTTTTCCTTTCCCTCGTTCACCTATTACCTGAATTAAGCCAAATTTTTCGAGCTTAGGTAATACTATCATGACGAGGGTAACATAGTCCGGTCCGACTATCTCTTTAAGGTTGGTGCTTTCTATGCTTTTAGCCTCCAGGAGGTGTTTCATGAACTTAAGGGTGCAGTCAAACTGTTTCTTGTTGGAGTCTTCAGGGAAAAACAGTTGCATGAACTCCCATAAGTCCAGTTTTCGGCGTTCGTCAGCCTTCAGGAGCACCTCATCCTTGAGGAATACGCTATCATTCGATCTTCGGTTCATTTTCGCATACCTTGATCCAGCTTTGCATTATTAATTCTAGGTAGTGGATGAACTTGTCGCTTAACCTGATCTCGTATTGCATCTTGGTTTTATTGTGTTTTTCTATTAAACCGAGGTACAGGAGCTTATATAAGACGATATCGCGGCTGCTCTTACTGTTCCCGACTGTCTCGCAGAACTTGATCCAATCATCCTGCGTATAGGGCCTGCCCTGTCTATGGTATGCTATGAGTTCGCCCAGAAACCGGGAAGTGATATCAGAAACATAATTCGGGTGATAGTGCCAGAGAAAGGAAACAAAATCCTCCAAGTCTAAGAGTTCGCCAGACTCCAGTTTATCAACCAAACCCCTGCGCAGGAAAAGCTTCTCAATCCTAAGCTCCTTGTTGCGGTCGGTCGGTGCGTGTCCCGTCATTTTTACATCACGTACACACGTGGACACACACCTATAAAAAGGTCTGGGGTCTGCGATATGTTTTTAGATGTATCCTGATATATTATTAATCGTATTTTTAATGTATTTAAATACATCAAATGCATATTTTTTAATGTATCATAAAATGTCAATAAAATGGATTTTCAGGACATCTCCAAGCAGAATCCCTGGTGGACTAATCCAGGCAGCATAGGCGAGGACCCTAAGATTCGGGATTTCGACCTCAGTCCCGTGAAGTGGACTCCACGCATCAAGAAATACCTGAACCTCGGGGAGAACATATTGTATAGCGTACGCGGTCCCCGCCAGGTGGGGAAAACAACATTAATCAAACTCATCATCCGGGAGGAGCTTGAAAAACGAAACCCGCAGGACATACTCTACTACTCATGTGACCTCTTGACTAAGCCGCAGGAATTAGCAGACCTTCTTGAAACATTTCTCAAGTGGAGCAGCCAGCAGAGCCCGGAGAGGAAGCTCATATGCATAGATGAGGTATCCAGGGTAAGCAACTGGGAGTACGCATACAAGCACATAGTCGACACGTATGGGCTGAAGGATAAAACCTTTATCCTGACCGGCTCCTCCTGCTGGGACATCAAACACGGCGTCGAACGACTTCCCGGTCGAAAAGGAGAGGTTACTGGAGAACAAAACCATAAAATACTCTTACCCATGAAGTTCGCCGAATACGTGCAGCTGAGGAAACCGGAAATCCACGGACTACTGGAGAAACTCAGATTAAACGATAACCTCACCCGGCTTAAGGCCTTCAACGAACTCACTTCTCCTAAGGCGGCCGAGTGGATCAATCCGTTGCTTCCATACCAGGAAGAGCTTGAATCTCTCCTTGACGAATATTTCATCACCGGCGGAGTCATGACTGCAGTCAACCAGTACGTCAAAGACCGGGAGATAAAGAACAGTGCCTATGAGCTGTATCTGCAGCTGTTTTTCGGCGATCTTGCGAAGCTTGGGAGGGACGAGTCGACGGCGAAGAAACTACTTACGGCAGTATTCAAACATGCTCCATCGCCCATCGGCTGGACGAAGATCCATAAGGTCATGGACATCCCTCAGCCGGTGACGGTCGCAGAATACGCAGAAGCGTTAAAGATGCTTTTCGTCCTCAACATATACCATGCCTTCGACTTCGAGAGAAAGCAGGCCAAGCACCGCTCCGAGAAGAAGCTGCAGATACCCAACCCCTTCTTCTTCCACGCGTTCAGGGGGCTCCTGGAGAATCCTGCAGGGGACTACTTCAAGCAGGCAGTGGATTATACAGTGAACGGCGGGAGAAGCCTGCTGGCGGAATTCATTACAGGCGATCACCTGGCGAGGTGCGCATACAACGCTCATCCAACAGACCTCTTCGACCAATCTAATTCAGTTTTTTATGCGAAAAACAGGTACGGTGAAACGATTGACTTCATCCTGAGGCTTCCAGACCGATTCCTGCCCGTTGAAGTGAAATACCAGAACACCATAGGCAGACGCGACTACAAAGGCATCAAAAAACACGAAACTGGGATACTCGTAACAAAGAAGACACTGGACCTCAGAGAAAACCACCCCACCATACCGCTCCACCTATTCCTCCTGTTCATATAACCTGGGTGAATAGAAATCAGAGCATTTTGGTTGTTGTGTGTACAACCATCTACAACGGTTTGGCTTTGTTCTTGAAACAGAGCCATATCCAGCGACTTTTCAAATTGTATATATTCGCCTATTTTTCGGGGCCGCCTACAACCTCGGCTGAAGGAGTGAAAAGCCCGATTTACGCCCTGTTTATTGAACCGGGTTAATCCGTTGTTGATTCTACAACAGGAAGCCATTAGCATGTAGATTCTACATGAAACAACATGACCAGAGCCCAGTTAGGCTAACGAAAGCCAGCCCAGGGACTTCACTTCAAGTAAATGTGAGTATCTCGCTCTGACCTAGTTTACACGTTCCAAGAGACAGCAGATAAGGCCGTCTGAGGCCCAGAACCTTGAACAGAGTTTGACGCGTATTCGGATTAAGTGGAGGGATAACCACAAAACTGACGGTGTTTTCTGGAGTTTTCCGGGAACTCAGACAGATAAACCGGGGATGACTGTGAGACTTTGATCAAAGCATATGTTCTCCGTTATTTCTGATGGCCGAGCTTTGATCTAATAGTATCTGATATAACAGATGCCTATTCAAGCCCAGAATCCTGAACAGATTGATTATGTAGCTCTCGGAGCAACTCAGAGCTACACTGAAACCCAAAACAAGCGATCAGAGTCTATTCCATAGACTTCTAAAAGAGCGAATGTCCATATCAATTTTGGGTAGCTGAGCTCCAATAATATCAAATCACGTCAGATACAACAGGAGATAAATCAAACCCAGAAGCAGATTCAGAAACTGATTCACTTCCTGAATAATAAACAAAAAGCCTTGCGAATTCGGACTATTCGCAACAATTCGCAGGGTAGTCTGATCATAGAAAATAAGCTCAACCCAGGGAGTCGCCTGCGAATAAATGTAACCCTCTCACTCAGACCTACTCTATTCGTTCCAAGAGATCAAAAATAAGACCACTGGAGTCCCTAGATTGAAAACAAAGCTTGACGCGAATTCTGATTAATCCAAGAGCTAACCTGCATTTAGTGTTTAACTGAATCTAAATGCCTGAAACCCAGAGAGGCCCAGGAAAGCAGATACAATGCGATGACTTCAGCTGAATGTTTCCCATATCCCTATGAGGTTTTAATTGGTCTATAACTCTGGAAGAAATCAGAGAATGTATAACGCCCAGAAACCAAAACAGGGAGCGAATCAAGCCCTGAATAAGAAATAGGTTGATGGCCTTGCTCGGCTTGCATGGAAGAGCAAGGTCCACTATCCTGGAAAGCAAACAAAAACCATCTGTGGGACTTCGTTCCAAGCAAATGTTACTAACATTTTTTCATGGCCGAGCAAGTAATTATGTCCAAGCAGAGGGTGAAGGAGTAAGAGTCCAATATATCTTTATGTCCTCATATCTCTATGTCTATATATTAATATATCAATATCTCAGTATAAGCCTTGAACCGCATTTTGGACATTTAGAAAGAAATGATACATACTCTATCCATTTAGTGCGTTTCCACTTATGCCCGCACCGTAAGCATCTCATTTTTATGCGAACTTTTGTATCTTCCTTAGACTATTATCGTCCTTCAATAAAACACCAGAGCCTTCACCTAGATACCTCTTCCCTCCAGGCCTTTTGTTTCTGTAAGCCGTCTGTTTGTTCTGGTGCGCCTTCCTTTACAGATTGTTTTCTGGGTTTGACGGGGTATATCTAAGCCAGTTGCCATCCCTGTTTTCTTGTTTTAGGCTTGGCGGCTTTTTATTCTCCAGATCCTACCCCTTTTTTATAGAACAAATGCACAGTAGTATACAAGGGGATACGTGGTCGATCAGCCCGTGTGTCCGAGGCG
>Ga0209636_10005068_pt1 | contig 13460 bp, 13 predicted proteins | sample DeeMarSWOR152_54_FD_187464 | JGI IMG/M metagenome (GOLD analysis project Ga0209636, IMG submission 187464) | Marine sediment microbial communities from White Oak River estuary, North Carolina - WOR-1-52-54 (SPAdes) (version 2) | ecosystem: Environmental > Aquatic > Marine > Intertidal zone >...
AGATGGGAGTCCAAACTAGATTTATTTCTGAGACAGGAGGCTATGTTGCAGTTCATGACTCATCAATGCAAACCAGCGTTCAAGGAGTATATGTTGCAGGTGATTCATCAGGAATTGAAGAAGCATCAACTGCTATGATCGAAGGGCAACTTGCCGGTGTTTCAGCAGCATTTTCTTTAGGATATGATAAAAACGTCAAAGGAATTCAAAATAAGTGCAAAAGCGCATTGAGAGTATTCCGTTCTGGCCCATTTGGGAAGATCCCTAGGATAGGCAAAGAAAAAATTGCTGCTTGTTATGAAGGGGGATTTGCCCATTAAACAATTCGAAGAAACAGGCGTTCTAACTCTAAAGGATTTGGATTTACCATTAGATTATCAGCTAAAGAAAGGCGTTGCTGTCATAGAATGTGTACAAGAAATCCCCTGCAATCCTTGTGTTGACATATGCCCAGTGAATGCCATATCAATGAAGGATATCAACGCCCTACCAAAAGTTGATTTTGATAAATGCACTGGTTGTAGACGATGTGTAGGCATATGTCCAGGTTTAGCTATATTTGTTGTAAAAATAAAAGATAATAAAGCTTTGATCACCCTTCCCTATGAGTTTTTACCCATCCCTAAATTTGGAGACATTGCGACGGCATTGGATCGTGAAGGCAAAGCAAGGGGCAAAGCCAAGGTTGTAAGGCTTAATGAAAGTGGAAAAACTACGGTTATAACCATCGAAACTGAGAAGATATTAGCTATGGAAGTAAGAAATATTAAGGTGTAAGCTGTGAGTGATAATACTTTTATCTGTAGATGTGAGGATCTGACACAGGAGGAAATACAACAGGTTATTAACGAGGGGTATACTACATTAGAAGAATTAAAATGTAAACTCAGACTGGGGATGGGGCCCTGTCAGGGTAGAAGTTGTCTTTCATTAGCACGACGTCTGATCTGTCAAAATACTGGAAAATCGATTGCAGAAATAGAACTTCCTGCAACACGCCCACCAATAATACCTGTTTCTTTAGGAGTATTAACTAGTGATGATGATGAAAGAGATTGAAAAAAAAGCAGATGTTGTCATTATAGGCGGAGGCATTAATGGCTGTTCTCTTGCCTATCAACTTGCAAAAAGAAACATTGACGTAGTTTTATGTGAGAAAAGGTACTTTGGTTCTGGAGCAACAGGACGATGTGGTGCAGGCATACGACAGCAGTGGTCTACGAAAGAAAATACTGAACTTGCAATAAAGAGTGTACATATTTTCGAACAGTTAGAACAAGAATTGGGACAAGATATTGGTTTACGCCAAGGTGGGTACCTTATTGCTGTTCATGATAAAAAAGAGATGAAAAAAGCTGAAAAAAATGTTGAGATGCAGAAGATGCTTGGTTTGGATGTAAAAATTTTAACTCCTGATGAAATCTTAGATGTTGTGCCAATTCTAAACATCAAGGGCATGCATGCAATTGGTGCTACATTTTGTCCTACAGATGGACATGCAGATCCTTTCAAAACAACCTTTGCATATGCAAATGCTGCCATGAAATATGGGGCGCACTTGTACAAATTTACCGAGGTTCTTGGTATAAGTAAGAAGAATAAGAAGATTGTAAGTGTTCTTACAGATAAGGGCAAGATAAAGACAAACGTTGTAGTCAATGCAGCAGGCGGATGGTCAAAACAGATTGCAGAGATGGTTGGCATCAAACTACCAAACAAGCCCTTTCGCAAAGAGATACTAGTTACAGAACGCGTAAAACCTATGTTCAAAGCTATGGTCATTTCATTTAAGGATGGTATTTACTTTAGTCAACAGGATGAAGGCCAGATTTTAGGAGGCATTCCAATACCTAACGAGAGATCAGGTTATTTGACTTCACCAACATTCGAATTTCTTCAACATATGGCTAAGACTTTGACCAGATATGCTCCTCCGTTGAAATATGTTAAGGTTATTAGACAATGGACAGGATACTATGATGTTACACCTGATGCTAGACCTATTCTTGGGGAAGTTGACGGGTTAAAAGGATTTATCCAATGCAATGGATTTAGTGGACATGGATTCATGCTTTCTCCAATGGTAACAAAACTGTTAACTGAGTATATAAGCGATGGAAAAACTTCAGAAATTTTAGAAAATTTAAATCTCCGAAGATTTAAAGGAAAGAAACTCGTTAAAGAAGTTTCAGTAGTAGGATAGTAGTAACAATAATAAATATTATTTCGTATCAAGTAGATGAGATGAATTATAAAAAAATCGGTTTTAAAGCAGGTCTTGAAATACATCAACAGCTTGATACTCATAAACTGTTTTGTAACTGTAAGTCTGAAATAACTGATAAAAAAGACTATTCATTTGAAAGATGTCTTAGACCAACGCAAAGTGAAATGGGGGATGTTGATAAAGCTGCGCTAGATGAAGCTAAGAGAAAAAGAAGGTTTCTTTATACTGCTTCTAATAAAGCTACATGCCTTGTAGAGGCAGACGAAGAACCACCTCATTCTGCAAACAGAGATGCAGTTGATATTTGTTTAACAATGGCTATTCTCCTTGATACAAAACCTGTTGATGAAATACATTTCATGAGGAAAATTGTTATTGACGGTTCTAACACCACAGGTTTTCAGCGTACAGCATTAGTTGCTACGGATGGATTGCTGAATGATTTAGGAATCGAGATTATTGCACTTGAAGAAGATGCTGCAAGAAAGTTAACTGAAAAAGGAAAACTCGTAAATTATGGTCTTGATAGACTTGGTATTCCTTTAATAGAAATAGCAACAGCTGCAGATATTAAAGATCCAGAACACGCAAGAGAGGTCGCTGAACAGATTGGTTCATTGTTACATGCTACAAAAAAGGTTAAGAGAGGACTTGGAACAATAAGGCAAGACTTGAATGTTTCTATTTCAAAAGGAGCCCGCGTTGAAATAAAGGGCATTCAGTCTTTGAGTGCAATATCAAAGGTGGCAGAGAAGGAGGCATTACGACAAGTTGAGATGATTAAAATAAGGGATATCTTAAACAAAAGAACGAACAAAAATGATGTTAAAAAGATTAAATTAGTTGATGTGACACCTGTTTTTAGCAACAGTAATTCGAAAATTATAAGTAAACAATTAAAGAATAACGGGTGTATCAAAGGCATACGACTCGTGGGCTTCAATAGCCTATTGAAAAGAGAACATACTCGATTAGGTAAGGAGCTTGCAGTGTATGCAGGAATTTCAACAGGTATCTATGGCATTATTCATAGCGATGAACTACCAGGTTTTGGAATTACTGAGAATGAAATAAAAGAGGTTAAAGAGATATTATATGTAAAAAATGAAGATGCTTTTGTATTGGCAATGGGCCAAGAATCTATAGTCAATGATGCGCTTAATGCTGTTGTTGAAAGAGCCTTAATATTTTTTGACGGAGTTCCTGAAGAAGTCAGAAGAAGTTTACCTGATTTTACTACAGAATATATGAGACCACTTCCAGGTGCTGCCAGGATGTATCCAGAGACTGATGTACCTCCAATAAGAATTACAAAAGATCGGTTAAAAAGAATAAAATTACCAGAAAGCCCTGAAGATAAGTATAACAGATTTATTTCTCAATACAAAACTAATCCTGAGCAAACCAAACAGATCTTATCAAGTGGCTTCGAAGGCATCTTTGAAAATCTTGTTAAGCTATTTCCTGATCTGAAAAATGTAATTATCCGGACACTTTTGAATACATTTTCTGAGCTTGAAAATGAAGGAATATCTATAGATAAAATTAACGATAAGATGCTATCGGATATATTTTCTGCATTATCTGAAGACAAGTACGCTAAGGAGGCAGTCCCTGACATATTAAAATATCTTGCAAAGCATAAGGAAGGCTCTATAAAAGAAGCTATTGAGGCATATGGACTGGGCTCAATAGATAATAAAGAGCTTGTCAAAATAGTGAATAAAATTGTATCTCAAAAGAAGAATTTCGTGAAGGAACGAGGTATTGAAGCTCTTGGCCCTTTGATGGGCATAGTCATGAAGGAATTAAGAGGAAAAGCTGATGGCAATATTATCAGTAAAATTCTCAGAGAGGAGATACAAAAAGTTATTTCGTCCTAAACTCAAACCATTTGACTTTTCCTTCTTTTACTAGTTTCTTAATTCTGTTTTGTGCCGCGCTTAGTTTCGATTTGCTAGTTTTAAATTCCACAAATAGTATTTGGTCATCTTCAAATTGTATGCCATCAATAGGAGTTCCTATAAATCTAAATCTCTCTATGGAATAAGGATACTGTTTCATAGATGGAGCATGCTGCTCTGTAGTCTTTTCACAAGTTGTCATTAAGGCTTTTTTTTCAGCAGTGAGTTTTTCAATCTTTTTATGTAAAGGAGATATTGCTGTTCGGTATAGTAAGATTACTCCAATAATTACTCCTACAATAATTCCAATGAGGAATATCCAAAAGGTCATGAATGGATCCATATTATCGGTTTAGAAATACGTTTTCCGGTTGAATAGTTTGTTATTAAAAAAACTATGATGTAAATCTCTTTTTAAATAAAAATTTCAAATTTTTCCATCCGTCTTTAAAGCTTTCTATTTTTACTTCGCCTTCCCGAGGTTTAAGAGTGGAAGGAATCTCCTTAGCTTTAACGTTTTTGGATGAAAACATTTCGATTTTTATTTCCTCTGAGAATGGCATTCCATTGTTGAAATCTTCAAGTGGTTGTATTTTCTCTAGAGCTGCTCTTTTAAATATCCACATGCCTGATTGTGAATCTTTAATATTTATTAAAAATAAAACTTGAAGGGTTTTTGCAAGTATGAGATTTCCAAATCTATGTTGTAATGACATAGATCCCTGTTTTAATTCAGCAAATCTATCTGTGGTAATAAAATCCAAGTCATTATCGATTAACATCTGTATGTATTCATGTATCCTATCAAAAGGGTAGGTAGCATCTGCATCTCCAGTAACAATGATATCGCCTGTTAGTTGAGACATTCCTGTTTTATATGCTCTTCCATAGCCCTTTCTTTTTTCAATAATGATTTGAGCTCCCTTTTTCTTTGCAATATCTTGGGTTTTATCCTTTGAATCACCATCAATAATAAAAATTTCAAGTTCCCAATTCTTTTTCTTGAAGTAGGCCTTATTTATTGAATCAACGGTTTTTCCTACGCCCTTTTCTTCATTAAGTGTAGGCATTACAACGTTTATCTTCAGGAATAATCACTCCAGAAAATGAATATAAAAAATGTAGTTATAAATTTTTATTAAAAATCAAATAAAAAAAGAGGTAGAGAGAAGATTTCTCTCTTTTAGTGTCGTCTGCGTCTTAGGAGTATGAAAGCTACTCCTATTGCTGCAATTAGTGTTAGGACTTCGAATCCAGGTATACCGCCTGCTTCTATTGTTATCGTAATTGGATCAGATGATTGAAATCCAGTCTTCGTAGCTACTACAGTGTAATCGCCCTTTTCTGTTGGCGCAGTAACTGTTACTATACCTTGTGCACCGGAAATATAAGCTTTGTTGTTTATTGTAAGTGTTGCCCCGATAATTGCGTTCCCCAAGTCATCTGCTATTGTCGCTTGGAATGTAGAACCTGTACTTGGTGCAGTTGCAGGAGGTACGATAACTAGTTTAGGCCTATTGACTACTGTAATGGTTTCTACATCTTCTGCATATCCTTCCTTTTTAGCCCGGATCGTGTAGTCTCTATCTGATGTAACTGAAGGTGCATTGAATTCAGCCTGACCATTAGCATCTGTTGTTTTAGTTACTCTGTTAAAGGTTACGGCGGCACCAGCGATGGCAGCACCGGATGCAGTTTTGTTTAATACAGTTACAGTAAAGGTTGATGATTCATCAACTTCTGGATCTACATCGAGGTATAACTTGAATGCAGTTACTGGGACTTCAACATCTGAAGTTCTGTTTTCAACTTCAATAGTAATGTCCCCTGTTGTTGGTGGTGTGAACGCAAAGAACGCGATACCATCGGTTCTTGTTCTGGTCCACATTTCCCCAGTGAGTCCAGGTATAGAGATATTGACTTGGAGATCATCGAGTGGTGTTCCACGGCCTGTCAGAAGTATTTCAAGTTCAGCTGGTTCGTTGTACGCGAGTGAAGCGGGTGTTGGGGTGACATCTGGGATTTTCACTGGAACCATGCCCGCAGCTCTTGCATATACACTACTCGATTTGTCTGAATCGAACCAGAAGGTGACGTTCATCTGATCAACGGTACCTGGTAGGAAGTTAGCAGTGATATTATGAATTGTAATCACACCGTTTACAAATCCTTTATTTTTTGTGAGTTCAAGCGAGGTGTTTCCTCCTTGATCATTGGTTCCATCAAAAGATGTGTTCGCCCATGTTTGGTTATAATCAGCACCTGAGTCAAATGAAATGTTGTCAACTCGAAGAGTTCCATTAACAGGTTCTCCTTCATAGGTTACAGTGAATGTGGTGCTAATGTTATCGTCGTACATCCAGATGAATTCCTCTATCGAACTGACGACCTCGACTTGTTTTACCTCTAACGTTCCGTTGTTACCCTGGCTGTCATGTGTATTGTTGTATGCGTAGACGCTGTAGACACCTGGTTCGACGATATAGTTTGTATTAGAACCAGTAGAATGATTTGCACTGCCGCTAGTGATATCGAGATTTGCGGAAGATATGGAAGACGATGCTCCAATCGCATCAGTTACATCTTCTCCAGTCTCATTGTAGATTCTAAAGTGTAATATATCTTGTCCGGTTCCGATGGTTGGATAGCCGGTAACATTGCCTGTGCTGCTATCGACGATACTAACATTGAAGTACATATCATCATAATCTCTTCCTGCCATCAATACGCTTGTAGCAGGGCTATCACCTTTCCCTTCGTCAAATGCTTCACAGGTTGCCTTAAATGTATGATTTGGAACAAGTTTTGCACAGGCATAGCCATAATCGCTATCACCTACTTTAACATATGCGATTATATAGCGGTTGGCTTTCCATACACTCCAGCCATCAACAAATGTCTGATTCTCTGTCTGTTGTGTCCTATTAAAGTGGAATGTGGCTTCTCCAAAGGAGGTCAATGTGTCATTGATAAGGGTTGCTGTACCATCTTCAATTCCTCCAGAATCGTTCATATAATAGAGATAAACACGTACTTTGTCATATCCATAGCTTGGATTAGTTGGAGAAGTGACTGATACCTCAAGAGAAATGTTTTGGGCGATGGTTATCTCTGATGGAGTTATACTTACCAATGTTCCGTTGAAATCATCGCCCCCAACTTTTATTGTTACAGGATCAGCGACTCCACCATGATCTTCCCATTCTGCAGAGATTGTGATTTCTCCTCCACCATTTGCCTCAGTGTCCATTATTGGTATAAGATTGACTGTCCAGTTTCGGTCATTTAGAGTTACAATCCCATCTCCAATTTCATTGAGTTCTTCTAGTGTTTTTCCACTTAACAGACAAGCATCACCAGAAATCGTAATGTTTCCCATTGCTTCATCTTCGTCAGATTCATCTACTCCATAATAATCATGGGTTGCATTTACCACATTAAAAGTTATATTCCAATAGTTACCATTTTTCAATTGGCTATTTGGTGGTGGTCCTGCAGGTACTTCTAAGTCGTTGTCGCCATCGCCATCGTTTATTACCATTATCTGCAAACCTGGGGCACTATCTACCTCAAAGGTCTCAGAAGAATTCCATTCCTCAATACTATCACCGGCCATATCTCCAATAACAAATACTTCCCATGTTCCGTTATCACCTTTTGTCCAATCTGCTTCTACTTCACTGTTAGCTTTATTTTTACCATATGGGGCTACAGTATCTGCTCCAAAGTATACCCCTGGGAAGTCGCCGGTATCATTTACGATTGTTACGTTTAACCCTTCAATATGATCTCCATCTGAGTCAGTCACATTGATTTCTAATTTCCCATCGAAACTATAGTACTGAGTCGTATTAAATAGTGTAATTATTGGTTCTCCAGGTTTTACCTCTATTCTTTTTCTTTCGCTCACATTGTACTCTGGCGGATCCCACGGACCAGCGGATTCATAAGAGTAATAGGTTGCTTCGTCTTCGATTACGGCTACGTTACCATACCAACTGGGGTCATAATAATTCCAGCCGGAGGCATTACCTTCATAATAAATAACTTTCTTATTGTTAGCATCTAAGTCCTCGTCACTATAAGCAGTTACTGTCCAATTACCTGCCCAGGTAAACATACTGTTATTCTTCTCTACGCTTTCGTTACCATCAATAGGAGCATTATAACTCCATTCGCCAACCAATTTCTTGTTATACTCAGAGAATATCGCCAATCTGGCTGCTGGGTAGTCGGCTCCATGTTTGACTATTATATCTATTTCTCCATCATCGTCGTAATTAAAATCTAAATCACTAACGCTCAATGTATAGGCCGAAGAGGTATTAACCCAGAACCATGCAGGGATTGTGCTGTTCATTTGAGAATAGTTAGAAGCATCAGGGTTGAAGCCAGATGATGGCCCAATCAACCAAAGTCCAGACCGATTTAGATCAATGCTTCCTTCATCGGCCTCCCAACCAAACCTTAGATCATCAGGCGGATGAATTTCTGCTGGAATGTCGTCAACTTCATATTTTCTCCAGGTCAGATTGTATAAGTCTCCATCATTATACCTTCCATGATAAAAGGGGTAATACAAATTATATATGCCAGTTCCCCAGTTAAGTGATCCGTTCACGGAAATGTAATATTGGTTATTATTGGGATTCTTTGGTAATTTAGTTGACTTATAGTAAATCTTTTCCGTAGATGTATTGAGGACGTCAGCTCCTACGGTCAAATTTCCGCCTTCCCAAGCATTCACACCTGGTAAACCCGTAATATAGAATGAAATATTATCATTAGTAGCATATGTTTTGTTACCGCTGGTTTCGTTATATGCATATATACTTAAGTTATACCAACCAATAGGCATTTCTGCAGGAAAGATAATTGGCCCAGTGTAGGTGGTGGTTAAACTCACTTCTTCATCAATTTGTGGTCCATTTGTTGGATATATAGTTAAATTATATGACGTAGCATTATCAGATGATTCCCATGTTAGATTGTAAGAAATACCTCTTGCAATTATTTCGCCATCTGACGGTGCTGTAATGTTAAAAGGTTCAGGTGTTCCGAAGGTAGCAGATACACTTCCAAATAGTACAACACCGAAGGCTGCTACCAGCATAACTAATACTACAAAAGTACTCTTTATTTTTTTATAACATTCTCTCATTTTATTTTTCCTCCTTGAATTGATATATCCTATCGTATTCCGGTAAAAACACATATCAGCCCACACCGTGAACTGACATGAAATTCCCTCCACCAACAGGTATAGGGAACATCACATCCGTGTCCTCACCGGACCTCATTTCACCGTAAATAACTAGCTTGTTTATATAAGTTGCGATTTTTCTCCCCTTATATACAGATATTGGTACAAAATTTAGATAATGCATTTCATTATAAACACAATTATACTTTTTCCTACTTTATCTTAAAATGTCAATTTCCCCTCCATTATATAACCTTAACTAATAAATACAACTATGTTTATTTGGGCATTGCATTCCCGCCTTAGCTCAGTCTGGCTGGAGCGGCCGGCTGTAGACCCTATTGGCCGTTACCGGCAGGTCCCCGGTTCAAATCCGGGAGGCGGGACTACACCATTCAATTTTGTAAACATTTATTCATTTCTTTTGTATTCAAATTAAAGATGACTACTGAAAAAACTATAGCAATAAGAGTTCAGATACAACAAGCTGAAGTAATTCGAAAAGAGCTTTATAACAAGAAAATGCTAAGAAATGATCTAATAATAGTGAAGGATGATAAATACATCTATTTACCAATAAATAGTCTACCTAAGAAATTGAATTCATACATAATATTAGAAAAAGATTTTGAAAAAAAGAAGAAGAAACCTAAATCCTACAAAGAAATTGTTTCAATTCCAAATAAACTAAAAAAGGAATTGCCTACATCTTACGATGTAATAGGCAATATGATTTTAATTAAACTACCAGAGAATCTCCTAAAATTCCAAAAGGAAATTGGTAAATCATTACTAAAAACAAATAAAAACATAAGAACAGTCTGCCTATCTGAGCCAGTCACAGGAGAATTTAGAACAAGAAATATCAGAATTATTGCAGGTGAGAAACGAACAATAACAACACATACTGAATTTGGCCTGATACTTGAATTAGACGTGAAAAAAACCTACTTCTCTCCAAGACTTGCTACAGAGAGAAAACGAGTTACAAGCCTTGTAAAACCAGGTGAAATAGTTGTCGATATGTTTGCTGGAATAGCACCGTTTTCAATAATGATTGCAAAATATGCAAATCCTAAAATTATCTATGCTCTTGATAAAAATAAAGATGCCGTTCGATATGCAAAACGAAACATTGGAAAAAACAACGTTCTCGATAAAATTGAAATTATTCATGCCGATGTGAAAGAAATTAATAAAATATTGAAAACAAAAGCGGATCGCATCATAATGAATCTGCCTCTATCAGCATATAAATTTTTCGAAAATGCATTACAAATTGCTAAAGATACCTGTATTATACATTATTATGATATCTTGAAGGAAGAAAAAATACGAAAAAGAATCGAAGAGTTAAAAACAATAGCCAAAGAAAACAAAACTTTACTAACTAATTTTAACATAAAAAAAATTAAGACGTATTCGCCAAGAGAATTTTATATAGGAATTGATATTACCGCTAAACAAATGCCGATGTAGCTTAGCCCGGTAGAGCGGCTGACTTGTAATCAGCAGGTCGGGGGTCCAAATCCCTCCATCGGCTTTACAATGAAATGCTTTTATAGAACTTTGTTGTAACCGGTAGATGGCAGATACAATTATTAATATAAAAATTGTTAATATAAAATTTCAATTGAGAGAAGATGTTTTTCGTTTTGACATTTTAACACATTAAGTTTAAATATGAGTGGAAAAAGAAAATAAAATAATAATCAACAGAGTTGGAGTTGATAAATTTGGAAGTAGCAACTGAAATGGATGAAAAATGGATATGCCCAAACTGTGGTGCGAAAATGCAACAATCAGATGACGGCTTGGAAAAAATCCTCGTATGTCCCGAGTGTGGTTGTTCTATTGAAGCTAGCGAACAAAATCTTGACTCTTTACGAACTTGTCCAAATTGTAACCAAATTATGGATGACAGTAATGAATGCTCTAATTGTGGTTATGATTTAGGATCTGATTTTGATTAAAATCAAGAGCCATTTTTACCTCAATTTCAATATTTCAAAACATTGTTGTTGTCTTTTTGGAACTCAGATAAAATTCATGTAAACAATTTTGGGTAACAATTGTACAGCAAATTCTTTATATGGAAAAATACAAGATACTACATAGTGATCATTGATGCCTAAGAAAATAACAAAGGAAAAGGAGAAACCGCAATCGGAAGAAAAAAAGAAATTCTTGAGCGTACTTAAAAAGGATAAAAAAGGACGTAAACTCTTAGAAATTAAAGCTTTTTCAAAATTGAATACACTAATTAAATTAAGATTAGTTGTAACTTCTATTTTTGCTCTTAGCACCTTATCTATTATTTTGGTTACTACTAGTTTTGTTGCTACTGTTCTACTTATATTACTCAGCTACATTTTAGTATTAACCCTCATGATAAAACTATTTATTATAAAGAAATTATAATAAAATTTCGAATTTTTACCTGAAATCTAAAAGATTTTTATATTTATTTTATCAAACCACCAGTGATAATTTTTCATTTTGACAGTTTAACAGCATAGCTTTAAATATTATCAGTGATAAAAAGTGTCATGCTATAAGATAACACATAGAAGAGGCATAAGATAAAGGTGGTGTCTGATGAATTTGCCTGTTAAACTAAAAACAGCAAATATCACTAATAACCGAAGATTTATAGAACTAGATATTCTTAGGGGTCTCGCCATTATTTTTATGATTTATCTTCATATCCTATGGGATTTAGATTATTTTGGAATAATGCCTATCAATAACGAGATTTACAAATTTCAAAAAATAGCACCAATAATGTTCTTTGTCTTAGTAGGAATGTGCCTAACAGTAAGCCGAAATAGACAAATAAGCAAGCCCTCTTTTGATGAAAAGAAATATGACAAGCATCTTTTTCTACGAGGATTAAAAATATTGCTACTTGGTATGGTTATAACCCTAATTACAATGATATTCCTTCCGGATAAGCCAATCTTCTTTGGTGTCTTACATTGCATTGGTCTGTCGATAATTCTGAGTATTCCGTTTTTAAAATTTAAATCGTACAATCTTCTGTTTGGAGCAATGATAATAATTGCAGGATTAACAATGAATTTATTTCCTATAGAAGATCCAACAATTCTACATCTTGCAGTCGGATTTCATCATGGTGATGTAGCACAATATACAATTGATTATTTCCCACTATGTCCCTGGTTTGGGATTTGCTTAGTAGGAATCACACTAGGAAACATACTTTACAGAGATAACGAAAGAAGATTTAAAATGCCAGATCTTTCAAGATACAAACCTGCTAAGATGTTTTCTTGGTTAGGGCAACATTCTTTAGCAATTTATTTGGTGCATCAACCAATAATAGCAGGGACATTATCTGTTTTCTTATTCTTGTAGTGCTCTTTCCAAATGTAGTGAAGTACTTATTGAGCTCACTACTTTTTTAGCATTTGTCATCTTTAGACCAAATATCATGCACCAAATGAATGCAGGAAAACAGGAACAGAATTCAGGTATTGCGATCCCGTCCCATGGGATCAGAAACGAGGTTGAACCAATAGCTATTATTGCGAAAATAATTGCGAGTAAACCCATAGATCGTTCAAATTGATCTTGTTTTATTGTAAAGCCAGTAACGATAAGAAATAAAGCGATTAAAACGAAAAATGCTGCAGATGTAATAAAATGAAGTGTTTCTACGTTTTCTGGCCAAATCCCAATGCCAATGAGAGCTAATGAACTTAAACTAAAAAGATAAGCTCCAGCTTTGTTTGATATTTGTTTTATTAAACCAAGGGAAAAAATAAAAGCAAGGACTCCTCCGATGATTATTCCAGTGTTAAACAAAAACGCTGAAATCTCTTCGACACCTAGATCGCTTAAAGCATGATCTGTCCATCTAAACCATGGTGATTGTGATATAGCTAGTCCAATAAATGTAAAAATCACGATAGGTATTAATATTCCGCAAAAACCAGTAATTTTTGTAATTTCAGGCTGTGATAGATTAAATTTGCTGACCATCTATTAATGCCGTTATTTTGTTATTATAAAGGATTTGTTGTACAAGTGTTGTCGGATTACTAATAATTATAATACATCGCACTATTATTGTCGCTATACAATTGATATAAAAGCGAAAACC
>Ga0209636_10005071_pt1 | contig 13458 bp, 11 predicted proteins | sample DeeMarSWOR152_54_FD_187464 | JGI IMG/M metagenome (GOLD analysis project Ga0209636, IMG submission 187464) | Marine sediment microbial communities from White Oak River estuary, North Carolina - WOR-1-52-54 (SPAdes) (version 2) | ecosystem: Environmental > Aquatic > Marine > Intertidal zone >...
ACTCCCTATACAAGCCCTTCCGACATATACCTCAGCAATCAAATCAACATCGCCACCATCTAATCCATCATCTGGTTCTCCCCAAAGTTCATTACCATTTGAGTTGTATGGTCCATCGAGACATGCGTAATAAAGATCGGAAGGCATCAAGGTTGTATCGCCTCCACTCCAAGCCTCGACCCATAGTTGTTTAGCGGGGACAATATCATCATCACCACCAAGTAGAACGTACTCAATTCCATTTTTTACGTACTCGTCTGTTAAGAAATCTCTAATTTTTTCTGGAGTAGCATCACCAATTGGAAATGAAATGTCTCCTAGTGATTTTACTTCAGCAGTTATTCCATTTGTTTCGTGAATAGTCTTCAAAGGTTGAAAATCATCTATAAATTCATCAGTAGTCAAAATCAGAAGATCGTAGTTTTCTGAAGAAATAGGTTGTGCTGTTTTCTCAGTGTAAGAAGAAACAACCGAAGGATTATCAACTTTCTTAATAACCTCAATTTTATCCTTTTCCAAATTTCGGAATAGTGGACTTATATAACCATTCTCAGTAGTTTTTACGTTAACAGTTATATCTTCAAAATAATAAATCTCTCCTGGTTTTGGCATATATTGAACTGGATAGAATGTCAAAACAAGAATCTCGTAACCTCTAAACCAGTATGTTCCGACCTCTGAAAATAAGGTTTCAGGATACACTTCTTCAGAGTAATAAAATAATGGATCATCTACATAATTAGAAGATGAGTCTAATTCAGATAATTTTCTAGGTTCACCAACCGGTTCAATGTTGAAACCTGAGCCTAGAAAAACTTTACTTCCTGTGGTTACTTCAATGTCTGCAACCTCTGTTCCTTGAGGTAAAAGCAGATTTACCCCACAGGAAGGCAACTTAGGTTGACCAGGATTTCCTTCCCCTGGACAATCGAGAAGAATAACTTGGTCATAGATATGGCCATCTATAGATACTTGGCTTATAATAGGTGAATCAAAGTAATATGTATTTGTAATCAAATCGTAGCTAACCTTGTTGTCCGCGACTGCTAATATGGTACAAGAAGTCAGTAATAAAACAATGGTTAAAACGACTGCCTTTAGATGTAGGAGAGTTATGTGATCTTTATACTTCATATTTTACCCCTAATTTCTCGATTAACAACTGTTAGTTTAAAAATTTATCTGTTAATCAATATAAATATTATATCTGTTAGTATATATAAATATATTGATAAATAGAATCGGAATGAAGTACAAAAACCCTTTAAATGCAATGCTAATTCTCACATTATATGAATTATCCTTTGGATGTATTTAAAAAAGAAATTACAAAAGAATTAGAGATTGTCTTATCAAAATTGAAATATAAATGTGAAATCAGATACGAAATCCCGCCAGAAGGCATGGGGGACTTGGCGTTTCCGTGTTTTTCTCTAGCACCAACAGCAAAAAAATCACCTAATGACATAGCCAAAGAAATTGCAGGAAAAATCGGAAAGAGTAAATGGATAACCAAAGTTGAAGCTAAAGGCGGGTATATAAATTTCTTTGTAGACGATACTTTTCTGATCTCTTCGACTTTGAAATCGATTCTAGAGATGGAAGAAAAATATGGCTATTTACAAAAAAAGAATAAAAAAGTCATAATAGAACATACTTCGGCTAATCCAAATGGCCCATTGCATGTTGGAAGAGCCAGAAATCCAATAATTGGAGATACTCTTGTTAGGATATTTAAGGCTGCTGGATATGATGTTGAATCACAGTTTTATCTTGATGATATGGGAAAGCAAGTAGCAATTCTAACATGGGGAGTCAATAACCTAGATGTAAAAAGTATTCCAAAATCAACCTATGATAAATCTGACCATCAAAATGTAGGCTATTATCAGAGAGCAAATGAACTGATGGAAGAGGATGAAAAAGTTGCTAAGGAGATTGGTGAAATCGTTAAGCATTCTGAACATGGGGAACTTAAAACCATAGATTTGGTTCACAAAGCTTATGCTCCAGTTTTGGAGGGGATAAACGAAAGCCTGAAACGCATAAATATTGAGATAGATAACTATACCCCAGAGTCTAAATTTGTAGCAGATAAGACCGTTGAACAAGTTGTCAAAAAATTGAAAAAAACATCTTATTCTAACGAGGAAGAAGGGGCTTTTTATCTTGATTTAGAACCTTTCGGAATCAAAGGAAGAAATACGAAATTCTTCTTTTTACGAAAGGATGGAACAACATTGTATGCTACCAGAGATATTGCATATCATCAATGGAAAGCGGCACATGCTGATCTGCTTATAAATGTCCTAGGTGAAGATCATAAACTTGAATCTAAGCAAGTTGAAATTGGATTAAAATTACTAAATACTAAAATTTTACCGAAAGTGGTATTTTATGCTTTTGTGTCCCTACCTGGCGGGAAGATGTCAACAAGGCGAGGCCGTGTTGTCTATCTTGATGAGTTGATTGACGAATGCATTGATCGGGCATACGAGGAAGTTAAAAAAAGAAGAGGCAACGAGCTTTCTAAGGATAAAATGAGAAAAATTGCAGAAGTAGTTGGAATTGGATCTTTGAGATATAATATTATCAAGGTACAACCAGAGAAGGATATAGTGTTCAAATGGGAAGAAGCCTTGAATTTTGAAGGAAATGCGATACCATTTATTCAATATGCACATGCACGAGCCTGCAGTATACTTTCGAAAACAAAGGATAGTAAAAAAGAGTTTGACCCAAGTCTATTTCAACATGACTCAGAAATTAAATTAATAAAACAATTGACTAGATTCTCTTTAGTAGTCGAAGAAGCTAGTAATAATTTTAAACCTCACATAATTGCAAATTATCTCTACGAGACTGCATCAGAATTTAACCAATTCTACAGGGATTGTCCGGTCTTGCCAGAAAAGAATCCGATGCTAAGAAAATCAAGATTAGCTTTGGTAGATGCAACTCGAATTGTTCTCAAAAACGCTCTTGAGCTATTGGGTATTAATGCGCCCGAGGAAATGTAATGGATTACAAACCAATACACTGTGATTCATTAGTAAAAAGAATAACTAAGAAAGATGTACTTTTTAAGGGAAAATACAGTATTGATCCTTATCAAAATTGCGAATTTGGATGTTTATATTGTGATTCAGCTTATGACAAAACGATTTATATTAAGATGAATGCAAATGAATTACTAGAAGAAGAATTAAAGTCAGTAGAAAAAGGAGTAATAATAGTTGGTTCTGTTCATGACCCTTATCAAAAAGCTGAAAAAAAATACGAGATTACGAGAAATCTGCTGAAAACTATTAAAAAATACGATTATCGGTGCCACATCATTACGAAATCTTCGTTAGTTTTGCGAGATTTGGATCTGCTATCGTCCATGTCTTGCATTGTGACTATAAGTTTGATCTCACTCGATAAGGTAATTTCAAACATTTTTGAGTTGAATTTACCTTCTCCTGAAGAACGATTACAAATTGTGAATACACTTGGGGAAAATGGGATTACAACAGGGGTTGCATTGATACCAATTTTACCATACATAGTTGATAATAAATTAGAAGAAATTGTAAAAGTAGCAGCAAGTAGTGATGCACAATACTTCCTACATAAACATCTAGAATTGAAAGGTGATCAAACTATGATGTTCAAAAGCGTTATTCGAAAACATTATTCACATCTTTCGTCCAGATATGAAGAATCATATAAAGATGATTTCAAGCCTTGTAGAAAATACATATCAGATGTTAACAGGAAAATAAGTATATATTGTAAAAAATATGATATCTCTGAAAAAATTATACTATGAATTGTACTACTTACTTCTTTTTCTTTTGTCTTAAAACTCTATCAATGATGGTCTTCTCATCAGCTTCTACAATAAGTGCATCATCCAAGTCTCCACTTCTTCTTTTTAGGACTTCGTCGATGGTTTCCTCATTTGCTTGCACAAATACTTTGCTCTCATTATCTTTAGGTTGTTCATCTGAAGGGGGGGATTCTTCTGCTTCATTTTCCTGTTTTGGGGTTTCTAAATCTTCGGTTTTTGCTTCAGTTGTTTCAGGAATGGATTTCTCCTCACTCTTTTCTGAAGGGGAGGCGGTTTTTTGTGTTTTTGATTGTTTTGGACGGTTTTGAATGTGACCTTTATGTTTTGGTATCAATCCAAAAGTTTCTTCAATGAAATCAATTTCTTCCAATGTAGGAGACCAACTAATATCATCTTTATCGGTCCAGAAGTTAGGTGCGCTTTTATCAAAATGTACGTTGAGCAATAAATTTCCAGAATTTTGATCTCTTTCTATTTGAAGCTTTACAAATATATTATTATTTTTACTCATAGCAATCCCATCACAGCAGTAGAGGTAATATGTCGTTTTAGAACTTATACTTTTCGTTTGTTTTAAATCAAAATCAGAAATAAGTTTTATTTTAAAATCAAAAAGATTAATTTAAAAATGATCTAGCAATATATTCTTATAGTATATCTGGAATACGAAAATGGATGAGGAGAAAATGAAGAAGATAATGGTTGTCGACAATGAGCCAGATATAGTCGATCTGACTAGAACTGTTTTGGAACTTGGTGGATATACTGTCGTTCCCACATATAGCGGTGAAGAATGTTTGAGAAAGCTAGAGAAAGAAAAGGTGGATTTAGTTTTACTTGACATTATGATGCCAGGAATGAGTGGCTGGGATGTCTTCAATCGTATTAAAAAGAAAAACAAAGAAATCAAAGTAGCGTTTATGAGCGTACTTGAAATATCTGATAAAAGAAAACAAGTGCTTTTAGATGAAGGGCTAGCAGACTATATAATGAAACCATTTGATAAGGATACGCTCTTGCAAAAAGTAGACGATATCTTAAAGGATTAATTTTGTTATAGATAGAAAAATAATATCCACGATCGGGATGGGATGCCGAAAATGGAAAATGAACCAGAAATTGTAAGACTATTGAGATTAGAGGAAAAATTGGGAAGGCTTTGTAGTAAGCCTAAAGGAGATTTAGAAGAACTACAGATGCTTATTCAATCATCTGAATTTGTTTCCGGCGGAGCTGCAACATGCTTAGTACATGATGAAGAAGGAAAAACAAAAAATATTGAATTTGGAACTATCGAGGAAAAATACCAGATTATTTTTGAAAATTATGCAGTAGCAATAACTATAGCAGACGAAGCTGAGCGGATTTTATCTTGGAATAACTATACTGAAGAACTTTTTAACATGACTGAAAAAGACTTGTTCATGAAACCAGTAAATACACTATATCCTCCTGAAGAGTGGAAAAAAATACGTTCGGAAAATGTGAGACAAAAAGGAATTAAATACCGAATGGAAACTCGAATGATTCGGAAAAATGAGGGGCTTTTTGATGTAGAATTATCCCTTAGTATTTTGAGGAGCGCAGAAGGAAAGACAGTAGGATCTGTAGGTATCATTAGAGACATCAGTAAACGGAAAAAAACAGAGAGGCAACTGAAGGAATCACAAGAGAGATATAAAACTATCTTTGAAAATTCGGCTGTAGCTATTATGCTTAGCGATGAAAAAGAACGTATTATATCTTGGAATAAATTCACCGAAGATCTGTTTAATTTAGGAAAGAAAGATCTGTATTTGAAACCGGTAAAGTCTCTTTACCCACCTGAAGAATGGAAAAAAATACGTTCCCAAAATGTAAGGAAGAAAGGAATGCAACATCATCTAGAGACAAAAATGTTTGGAAAAAACAATGAGCTAAGGGATGTTGATCTATCCTTAAGCGTGTTGAAAAATCACGAGGGAAAGATAATTGGTTCAATAGGTGTTATTAAAGATATAACTGAACGTAAGCAAATGGAGCAGGCTTTAGAAGAATCTGAGAGAAAATTCAAACTGCTCTATGAAAATGCCCCTGTTCCATACCATACATTGTCGCCCTCTGGTATCATTACCGATGTTAATGAAAAATGGCGTCAGGTATTAGGATATACAAAGAAAGAGGTTATTGGAAAATCAATTTTTGATTTTATCAACAAAAACGAGAGAGAAACAGCTAAAGCTTCATTTAAGGAAAAAGTTCAGAGTAATAAACCTTATACCGGCGGTCACGAACGGACATTTTTAACGAAAGATGAAGGAAAACGAATATTTGTAATACATGATTTCTTTTCATTTGATCGAAATAAAAATGTGATATCTGCTCATACAACAATGGAGGATGTCACTAAGCGTAAGCAGTCGGAAGGGCGACTTAAACAGAGCGAAAAGAAATATAGAACAATATTTGAGTTATCTCCTGAAGCAATCGTCCTACTAGATAAGAAAGGGATCATTTTAGATGCAAATAGTAGAGTATATGACTGGCTTGGCTATAAGCCAGAGGAGATTATTGGGAGTAACATTGTTGAATTACCATTTTTTTCCAAAGAGGCGAAGGCTAAGGTTAAGAAGAAATTCTCTGAACGAATGCTCGGTAAGAAACTACCACCCTACGAGCTCAGTTTTACCACCAAATTAGGAGATAAAAGAATTGGAATGGTTTATGGGAATCTGATTAAAGATAAAGAACAGAAGATTATTGGCGATCTCGTAGCAATATCAGATATAACCCAGCGTCAGCGTGTATGGGATGAAATGGTAAAATCCGAAGAAAAATATCGAGTACTTGCAGAAACTTCTGCTGACGGTGTGTTTACCACAGATATTCTTGGGAGATTAACATATGTAAACCCTTCTCTTGAGAGATTACTCGGTCGAAGGAAAGGCGAAATCCTTGCTACGCCTTTCAGAGATTGTCTTTCAGAATCATCAGTATATCTTTTTCAACAGGCTGTTCTAGAGATAAGAAAAAGCAAGAAGAAAGTAGAGAATATTGAGTTAGATATTATTCATAAAGAGGGATACGAAGTCCCAATCGAAGTCAATATTGCTCCATTAACAAAAGATAGTAACTTCATTGGCATAGAGTGTACGGTAAGAGACATATCAGAGCGGAAGCGGGTGGTCATGGACCTAAAGCGATCAGAGAATTTGAGAACAGAATTTATGAACATTGTTGCACATGAACTTAAATCTCCTGTGACCCCAATAAAAGGTTATTTGGAATTAATAGAATCAGATAAAGATGCTAATGAGAAAATTAAGAATTGGGCACGAATCGGATTGAGAAACGCCCTGCGTCTAATGCGTTTAGTAAATGACATTTTGGATGTATCAAGACTTGATACTGACACCATGAGATTTAATATGGAGAAGATTAGCATGGTGGAAGTTCTTAATGATGTCGCTGAAGATATGGAAGCTGCCATAGAAAATAAGGATTTAAAGTTTAATAAAGAGATTCCAAAGAATCTTCCCAAAATATTGGGGGACAAATATCGATTGTCACAAGTTTTAAAGAACATCTTAGAAAACGCTATTAAATTCACTGATTATGGATCTATAACACTTCGGGCAGAGAAAAAGGAAAATCATCTGTTAGTATCTGTTGAAGACACAGGTATCGGCATTTCAGGAGATGAAACAAAAAAGATTTTTACAAAATTTTATCAAGCATATACGGGAGAGGATCGCAAGAACGAAGGTACGGGACTTGGATTGTTCATATGTAAAGAGATAGTGAAAAAACATAAGGGGGAAATATGGGCAGATAGTGAGATTGGAAAGGGAAGTATCTTTACCGTAAAACTGCCTGTTTAGATTTCCTCGAGTTCTATCAGACTATTTTATCGTTCCCAAGACATTTTACCATCAAGATACTCTGTCCAAAAGATACGAAGATTTTCAGTTAGCAATTCTTCTAGCTTTAAAATCGAAAATTCTTTTTGAACAATTACATCGATATGCTTCCCTAAACTGAGTGTTTTGATATTATCCCTCAAGAGATCCTTAATATTAGTAAATTCTCTTTCTACTTCTACATACAATCGCTTATCTTTTTCAAAAGGCTTTGAAACCGTTCTTGGATTGTTAGACCATTTTTTAATAAAATCAGCTGCATTTTCTTTCAATCTTGTTGGAGGGCCTTTATGAATCGTTGTTTTCGAAATCTTCCGTTTTTCAGGATTAAGAATAATATATATTGCATTGTCATCAACATGAAATTTTGTATCCAATATTGTAAAATCAAACCGTTCACAGAGTTCTTGTATTGAACGAACAGCTTTTCGAACTTGAGGATATAGATTTTCTACAATAATTTCTGGTTTTTCTATTTTCACTCCAATAAATTCTCTTTTACCAATTTCTTTCTTGATTTTATCAATTGACCATGGTTTTATTTCATTCGGAAAAAAGAATGTGATACGAGGTTTTTTTACGTATTCTTTACATGCTTTTACAAAAAGATCAAAATTTTCTTTAGATAGTGCAGAAGGAACATTTCTCTCGTTATCAACTGGATCAATAAATACTAAGGGTGTTTCAAAAGTGGGAGCACTCTCGATGGTCAGCGATAAAAACTCTCCTTGTTTCCATTTTCGAGCATTTAAAATTAGCTTTTGAAAGTTATTATATTTCAAAATCAATATCTCACATAGATATCCTGAAAAGCCTTCTACTTCAGCTTCAGCCCCATAACAGCCTATTCCTCTGAGAAATTGTTTAAATAATCTAACTTCCTTTTTTTGAGACTCTTTGAGATGCTCAATTACATAATTTGTATGGAGAGGTGTTCTATCTACTGCCGATAATTTTTGTGACGCTGATTCTATCTTATAACAGGGGACTATTTCGGTTTTATAGCCTTTAAAATAACCCCTAACATACGGATGCTCTGCATAACATTCTTCTCCATCTTTTAAAATTGCTCTGCCTATTAAAAGTCCGTATTTCTGTAAATCTTTTTTAGATGTATCTGTGGGAAATAAAAGAAATAAATCGATATCCAAATTGTCTTTCAGGTAGGTATTTTTTGCAATCGAACCAACGAGCTCAATTGTTATTGGTAGATTATTCTCTCTTATTTTCTTTTGAACAACATCTTTCAGTTCTTTTACAACCTGATCTATCTCTTTTTGTTCCTTAAAAGAAGGAGTGATTCTTTTCAGTACTTGTTTTTCAATATATTCAGATCCTTCTATCATTTACTCCTCCTTTACAAATCGCTTCAGCAAGTAGAATACCGAAAACGCTAGCACAGTACCACATATTACATCAGTTATCCAATGTATAGCTAAATAAATAACTGACACAATAACTGAAACTGCACAGAAATAAGTAAAATATGTATATAGCTTGTTTTTTGTAAGCGACACTGATCGCGCTATTAGAAGAGCCATTGCTACATGAAGCGAGGGTAAACAATTATTACTGGTCGTAGTTGAATAAAAGAAATTTTCTACAGATGGAACGACCGTCTCAAGTGCTGATTCAATTCCATAATAAGTATATACGTTTGTTATTGGAAGAAAAAGATAGAAAGGTAAAGCAATGACATATATTAATAAGAGTCCGTACGCGAGTGTTTTCATAGCTTTTTTATTATCTGTTAGAAGAAAGTAAAGAGGAGAAAACCATAAAGTGAACGGGTATACAGCAATATACATCATAACACAAAAATATACAAGGAATGGTGTCCAGTTCTGTGAAAACCAATATACGACATTATCTTCAATTAACTCTAAGGAAGACGCAAAGTCGACACCTATTAAATCTGTAAAAAATGAATCCAATAAATTAACTTCAATAAGGTGAAAAGCTACAACTCCAAAAATAATCAAGAGATACTTTATTTGAGAAACGAATATTTGATAGTATTCTGAAAATTTAGTTTTATAGATTTTTTTTGGAAGAAACAGAAACAAACCTATGATAAATAGTATAAGATTGATAAGGCCCAAAACCAAAAACCAGTCTCCTATTATCCTCACCACCAATTATAATGTCACTTCTCTCATCGTAGTATAAATAGGTCCCTTTGGAGTAAGATCACTTTTCATTAGCTTTATCATTTTTACATCTTCAGTACTGAACTCTGTATCTCTATAGTCTTCTATTGTCTTAATCAAAATTTGCTTATTTTTTGCTGTTTTTACACGTCCAATTGTAAGATGAGGGGAGAATCCTCTCTTCTCTTTTTTGAAACCTAGTTTTGTCAATCTTTCATCAATATTCACTGCAATTGTTTCTATTATTTGGCCACCCTCAATTCCTATCCAAACAACCTTAATGTAGTTTTCATTAGGAAAAACGCCGGTTCCTTTCAGTTTTATTGCAAAAGGTTTACTTTCTTTGACAGACTCTTTCATAATTTGTTCAATTTCATCAATTTGATCTTCTTCCACATCCCCAAGAAATTTCAATGTAATGTGTATGTTTTTAGGTTCAACCAGTTTTAAATCGGCACCTGTTCTAGCTAATTCATTTTCAAATTCTACTAAGTTAGTAGTGGCATTAATATCAATAGCTATAAATCCTCGGAATTTTGACATGTTATCATCCTTATTTCTGACTAATTAATCTATTTTTACTTTAAAACAGTAATTCCATTTAAATAATATGAGAAATAAACAAAATAGAACTAATTTATTAACTGTTATTCCAAAGAAATGTTATACGTCTTCTTTGGATTTTCTATATGAATCTCAACTGCTCGATTTTTATCTAATATTCCTCTGTCAAGAAGCTTTTTTGTGAGTTTTGGAACAGTTTTTGGACCTAATACAGCCCCTGGACGTTTTGGATCATCAATATAATCTGTTTCCATCATGAATCGTGAACCTTTTGTTAGTGATTCGATGATGTTTTTTTCACTTGCAAGTATAGAAGGCATTACACCGTAATTTTCTTCAAAAGCAATCAATGGAGGGGCAAAATGTTTAACAATTTTTTCAGCAGGCAAGCCAACGTTTTTACCCATATTGGCAAGTTCTTGACATTGTTCGGGTGTTGTACTTTCAGTATGTACAACGATTGGAACTCCTACATCTTTTGCTTTTTGCATTCCGTATTGTAGAATACTATTTGAATCTTCAATTACTTGGTCTTCTACTGGAAAGTGTGGTCGCCCTATTTCCCCAATGCCGATGCACTGTTTCTCTTCACATAGTTTTGCTGCTTCATCCATTCCTTTTTTCATTATCTGAATTGCTACATTCCTTCCAAACTTTTCTTTTAACTTGAGAAAGTCAACTGGATATGGACCAACTGTAACAAAAACACCGACACAAATTTTAGAACGGATTTCCTCTGCCATCTTTAATGTTTCAAGATAGCAAGATTTGTAGCTTTTTTCTTTAATTACCAGAGTCGGCATTGGATATTGACATAAAACAAAATGTGTACCACCTGCTTTTTTGAAATCTTTTACAGCATCCAAAAATCTACCATCTCTTCTTAAATGAATATGATTATCAAATATTATCAACTAACATACCTCGCATAAACAAATGAAGATAAAAAAGGTATTAGAAATCCTCTTTTTTAAGTTCTTTGCCACGAATTATTTCTACTATACTACGGGCGAACATCCATCCAAAGTATCCCATAAAAAAGGTAAAGAAACCTGTAACGCTATAAACAACAATATTTGTTATAGATTCATTTCCTCCTTGGATAATCAATAGGAAAATACTAACCGCGATATAGATAAAGATGGCAAGAAAAATCCACCGCAACGCATGCATTGTAACTCTTATAGTTGTAAACGGTATTTCTTCCAAGTCAATCTTTTTGTTATTAGCTCGATTAGTTTTACGAATATTTTTTGATAGAACAGTCTTACGAACTTTTTTTCGAGCCACTTTTTCCCTCCGAATAAAATAATGTTTTGAGTGATCCCAAAAATGTAAGGGTGGATAAATATAAAAACTTAATTTGTAGATAATAACGCACTTGTTAGGCAGATCATTATTGCACAAGATATGCAGATGAATATGCAACCGATAACAATAGGGTATTAGGCATCTGCAACTATACTAACAACATCCCCATCTTTTAGCTCATGATCCGCGCCAATTACACGATGTGTTCTAGCATCGATCGCACGAATGAAATGATCACCAAGATCTGTATGAACCTTATATGCAAGATCTTTTGCTGTTGAGCCTCTTGGAACTAAAAAAGCATCGGGGAGAATTCTCCCTTCTTTATCTGTAAGATGGTTATCATCCTCAACAGGATAGACAACTATGAGATCCAGCATTTTAACGGCTGCTTCTATACACTTCTGAATACCAGTCGACCCGTATTTTGTTAAAACATGGCTCTTAATATATTCTAAAGCTTTCTGCTGCTTCTCAGAAATTTCTTCCTTTTTCAGTATCTTAAAATCATTGCTACCGGGCGTATAATCAATGAGTTCTTTTTCTGCTGCATTACTCAAAGCAAGTTCACTTTCAGCACTTGTAGGAATAACAATGTAGTCTTTTAGTTCCTTCATTTTAGCCATTAAATTATCTGGTGCTTTATCACATTTATTGAAAGCAATAATCATCGGTTTGCTAATCTTACGGACAAAATCAGTTAGTTTTAAGACATCGTCATCAGTCCATTTTGATGGATTTAAGCGATCTAGATCTATCTTCTTAATGGCATCACCAATATGTTCTTCTTTTATACCCAAACCTGTTAGTTTTTCTGAAAGCATTTTTTCGATTTTCTTGCCCTCTAACTCCGATTGTCTTGCTATTCGTTCCCAGTCTTTTTTAATAATTCCATCAAGCCAGTAAGTGATTTCCTTTTCCAGAAAATCAACATCATTTAAAGGATCATAGGTACCAATTTCACAAGGATTTCCCTCGCTATCAGTACTACCAGATGCGTCTACGATATGTATTAATGCATGTGCCTGCCGTAGATCATCAAGAAACTTATTTCCTAAGCCTTTTCCTTTGTGAGCATCTGGAACAAGTCCAGCAACATCTATGGCTTCTATTGGTACAAATCGCGTTCCATCAATACATTTTGAGTTATGAGGCGTACAAGTCACATTAAAATCTTTACAGGGACATGGTTTTCTTATATACATGACTCCACGATTAGCATCAATTGTAGTAAATGGGTAGTTTGCAATTTCTGCGTGGGCATCTGTAGCAGCATTAAAAAAGGTAGATTTACCAACATTAGGTTTTCCAACAATGCCTAGTTGCATTATATTACTCCAACATTTCTTTTACTTCATCTACAACATCCGCATCGCTTTCAAAACGTTTAACTTTTTCAGTTGCCTCCTCCTTTGATGAATCTATAAACGAAATACCATTTTTAGCTAAAAGAGTGCCTTGTACAGTTGCGTTTTTGGATAAGAAGATTTTGTCTCCAGATACATCGCCAACAACATGAGTATTTTTTCCAATATTAACATCTCCATTTGAAAGAATGTTTCCATGTATTTTAATTTTTTTTCCACAAAAAACATCCCCTGTCGAATTTAAAGTACCGTAAACTTCAGAATTGTCATTAACATAAATATTTCCTTTTACATCATAATTGCCTAATATTTTACAGTCTTTACCAATACGA
>Ga0209636_10005072_pt1 | contig 13458 bp, 14 predicted proteins | sample DeeMarSWOR152_54_FD_187464 | JGI IMG/M metagenome (GOLD analysis project Ga0209636, IMG submission 187464) | Marine sediment microbial communities from White Oak River estuary, North Carolina - WOR-1-52-54 (SPAdes) (version 2) | ecosystem: Environmental > Aquatic > Marine > Intertidal zone >...
AGGGAGATGCCCGTGCGGACGACATAGTAGTGGACGAGAGGGGACACGAACATGCACACGAGCATGCGCACGAGCATGATCACGAACAGAAGCCGGACAAGTCGGAGGAGGAAGATGGTAAGTGAGTAAGCTCAAGCGAGATGTCTCTGCCAGCGTGGCAGTCGCTATGAGCGGCGGTGTTGATAGCTCGGTTGCTGCGGCCCTTCTCGTTGAGGAGGGCTATCGTGTATTTGGCGTCACGATGAAACTCTGGTGCTATGCCGAGACGCCTGCTGCCTCAAGGTCCTGTTGCTCGCTGTCTGCAATAGAAAACGCAAGGTCTGTGGCCGCGAGGATCGGGATCCCGCACTACGTCGTGGACCTGGAGGACCGCTTCGATAAGGAGGTTGTTCGCCCGTTTTGTCTTGAGTATGCGCGCGGCAGGACTCCGAATCCGTGCGTGGTCTGTAACTCTGAAATTAAGTTCAAGGCGCTAATGGACAGGGTAATTTCCATGGGAGCCGATTTCCTGGCGACGGGGCATTATGCGCTTCTCACTGAGACTGAAGGCGGTACCTTCAGTCTTGGCCGTGCCGCTGACAAGAGCAAGGATCAAAGCTACGTTCTGTGGGGCATACAGAAATCCCGTCTCTCAAAGATCGTCTTCCCCCTCGGTGGAAGCAGGAAGGAGGTCGTTCGCACCATCGCTTCCCGCCTTGAGCTTGCCTCTGTGGGAGCGCTCGAAAGCCAGGACGCTTGTTTTGTTCAGTCGGGCTCCTGTAGCGAGTTTGTCGTGCACCGGCTCGCCGACATGGGAACAGACATATCGCCTGGTCCGGTAGTGGACATAGATGGTGTCAAGCTTGGCAAACACAGAGGGCTGGTCCATTTCACAATAGGCCAAAGACGCGGCCTCGGGATTTCCTCGAGCGGAAGAAGGTACGTCGTGGCCCTGAGGCCCGAATCTAACACGGTGGTTCTGGGTGAGAAGTCCCACCTTCTTGCGCGGGAATTCGTCTGCTCGAACCTAAACTGGCTCAATTGTTCGCGCTGCAGGTTTCCGCTGAAGGCGTTCGTTCAGATACGCTACACGCATAGACCCGCGGAGGCTATCGTCGAGGAGATCGCGGTCGACAGATTGAGGGTCAGGTTCATCAGGGAGCAGAGCGCCATAACACCAGGACAGTCCGCCGTCTTCTACGACGGGGATTATGTGTTGGGAGGCGGTGTCGTCGAAGCGGTTTCGCGGTAAAGGGGCCGTACTGGGCGGCGCGGCGAAGTGTAAGTCGAGGTCCGTGAGACTGCTACGCTCGGCCTCGCGCAGGAACCCGTGGTAATAAAGGGTGCGGTTTCGGGGCCGATAGCGCTTCTGCGGGCTCCGCGGGCACGATCGGACGTTTGTTCAGGGAAAAACGTGGTGCGCCCAGGAGGATTTGAACCCCCAACCTTCTGATCCGTAGTCAGACGCTCTATCCAATTGAGCTATGGGCGCAATCTCCGCGGAAGTAAGAAGGGTCAGAGACAAGATGGCGGAGAGGGAGGGATTCGAACCCTCGGTGAAGATTTCTCCCCACAACCGCTTAGCAGGCGGATGCCTTCAGCCATCTCGGCCACCTCTCCTGCCAGAGCGACTTGAAAAACCAGCTGGCGGAGGGAGTAGGATTCGAACCCACGGACCTTTCGGTCAACGGTTTTCAAGACCGTCGCCTTAAACCACTCGGCCATCCCTCCAGAGTGGAGTTCCTTGGAACTCGCCCTGTCTATGTTTAAATTAGCAAGTCCGATGCCTACTGTCAAGCTCTCCCCTCGAGGTGTCGGCGTGCCGTTCGGGGCGTAGAGTTTGACACTGCGACGCTGCCGTGTTATTTTCTGTAGGGAAGTACGGTGTATCTCACCATTTAAGGAGGATCAGTATGGCTAGAAGAGGATCTCTCTTGTTTCTTGTTGGAGTGAGCGCGATTGCAGCTCTCGTGCTCACAGGCTGCGCTGCCAGAGAAGCGGTTCATCCACTCTCCACCTACGTTGTCCCGGATTTCCGGAGCAAGGCGGTCAAGACCGTAGGTCTCATGCCCATCAGCGACCAGACCAACTCTGAGGTGGGTATGGCGACGGTTCTTCCGCTTCTGGAGAAGCGCGCGGCCGAAGAGACAGCGTACATGTTTCTCTCTGAGGAAGAGATCCTCGGAAGGTCTCAGAAGAAGGGCCTGCGTGATAATTACACGGCGCTTGTCTCCGGCTGGAAGAAGGACAGCAAGATTAGCAAGGAAGACGTTGTCTCGGTGGGAGGAGGAAGTAACGTCGAGGCGCTGCTTTTTGTCGAAATCTTGCAGTGGACCCAGGAGTGGGTGAATCAGAACACGGAAGGCACATCGTGGTCCCAGGTGGGAATAAGAACAGTGCTCGTCAGCTCTGAGACAGGGGCTAAACTATGGGAGGCGTCTGACGAACAGATCATGGAGAGCGCCTATTACAGTCCTGAATCCGGGATAGGAACTCACGTGGACGCCGGGGGCATGGTGAGGTCCTCGGCTGTCGGTGGCGTTCCTGACCCGCCTTCCATAGAAGAAGTCGCGAGGCGAGTGTTAGACGCACTTTTCAGAGTCTTTCCTTGACCGGCGATTGTAATTGTAACTGTCTGTCCGGAAGTGCTGTCTCCCTGATGTGACGTGACATCCTGCCTCGACACTCCGTCGGCTGTCGAAGTATCATGATGGAATCAAGCTTTCAGGAGAACGATGTTCGCTGGATGAAGCTCGCACTGGACGAGGCGGCGAGGGCTTTTGAGAAGGACGAAGTCCCTGTCGGCGCGGTTGTCGTTCGAGACAAGAGGGTGATTGGGAGGGGGCACAATCAGGTCGAGAGTCTCCACGATCCTACTGCGCACGCGGAGATTATCGCAATTGGCGCCGCAGGAAGCTTCCTCAGCTCGTGGCGCCTCGAGGGTGCCACGATTTACGTGACGCTCGAGCCCTGTGCGATGTGTGCCGGGGCAATTGTCCTGGCCAGGTTGGAGAGGCTCGTGTTTGCCGCCACGGACCCCAAGGCGGGTGCGTGTGGGTCCGCGCTTAACGTGGTGGACGTTCCCGGTCTCAATCATAGGGTGATCGTACACTCGGGTGTGCTTGCGGAGGAGGCGGGCGCACTCTTAAAGGAGTTCTTCGAGAAGAAACGGAGAGATGCGAGAGTGGTTGAATCGGGCGGTCTCGAAAACCGCTAGGCGGGCAACTGCCTCGAGGGTTCGAATCCCTCTCTCTCCGCCATGACTTGTCTCAAAAAAACCTTTTGTCGGAGAGATGTCCGAGTTGGCTGAAGGAGCACGATTGGAAATCGTGTGGTCAGGAAACTGGCTCGGGGGTTCGAATCCCCCTCTCTCCGCACTATGATTGAGTGGGGATGTAGCTCAGTTGGGAGAGCGCCTCGTTCGCAACGAGGAGGTCGGCGGTTCGACTCCGCTCATCTCCACAGACGTTGATTTCGGCCGTGCTAGGCGGGGAGTTAGCGGTGCCCTGTAACCCGCAATCCGCTATAGCGGGGCTTAATTCCCAGCCCGAGGCTTTCTTTTTCGGAGAGCTCGAGCGGGCAAGTGGTGTTGATCGTCAGGACCTGCGCAATCAGGGCTCATGAATCCCGTCAGGACCGGGAGGTAGCAGCGGTAAGTGATAACCCTGGTGTGCCGTAGGCCTCCCTGGCCGGAGCCAACTACTCGTGAGACTCCCGGGAAATGGGCCGAGGACGGGTGCACGGCCTTTTTAAGTTGAAGTTCGGTTCAGGGCCTGGCGTGCTCCTCGCGTACGGAATTCGAGTCCGGACCGCATGATAGCTCAGGGCGCAAGGCCGCCGAAGCTGGCTTGAGAAACCAGCTTGAGAAGCTGGAGGCTGAGATTGACCTATCTGGTTCTCGCCAGGAAGTACAGGCCCCGCACGTTTGAAGAAGTGGTGGGGCAGTCGCACGTGACAAAGACGCTGGCCAACGCCATAGAGTCCGGTCGGGTCGGGCACGCCTATCTCTTTTCAGGTCCCAGGGGCGTGGGAAAAACCACTACGGCCAGGCTTCTTGCAAAATCTCTGAACTGCCCTAACGCAAAGGGCGCTGTTGCCTGCAACAAGTGTGATGTTTGCAAAGAGATTACGAACGGAACAAGTCTTGACGTAATCGAGATCGATGCCGCATCCAACAGGGGAATAGACGAGATCCGCAATCTGAGAGAGAACGTGAAGTATGCACCTGCCGGGGGGAAGTACAAGGTCTATGTTGTTGACGAAGTGCACATGCTAACGGACGCTGCCTTCAACGCCTTGCTGAAGACACTCGAAGAACCCCCGGTCCACGTAAAATTCATCCTGGCAACGACCGCTCCCCTGAAGGTCCCGGAGACCATTCTCTCTCGTTGCCAGCGATTCGAGTTTGTCCGCATCGCCAGCGACAGCATTTTCACAAGAATCAAGGACATCTCTCTGAAGGAAGGTTTTGAGGTCGCAGACGAGGTGCTCAGGATGCTTTCTCGGAGAGCGAACGGAAGTCTTAGAGACGCCGAAAGCATGCTCGATCAGCTCGTGTCAGCTGGTCTCCAGGGCACCGATGAGTCGGCCGTGACTCGGCTCCTGGGACTAAGCGGCGCCGAGAACTTTTTCTCGATTATGGACTCTGTCAAGGCCGGAAATGCGGGTCAGGCTTTGAAGACCCTGGGCGAGCTTTTCGATAAAGGAACAAACCTTGACGAGTTTGCGGACGGCTTTCTGGAACATCTGAGAAACTTACTCCTCATCAAGATCCACACGGATCTGGCTTCTCTGGTGGAGGCGAGTGCGGGTCATGTAAAGCGCTACAAAGAGCAGGCAAAGCAGTTCACGGAAGGTGATCTTCTGCGATTGATAAACCTCGCGTCCAAGGCCGCGTTCTCCGTACGCCGGAGCGAACTTCCACGACTCCATCTGGAGACTGCCATAGTGGAAATGGCGTATCTGGATTCGATGGTGCAGGTGAGTGAACTCCTTGAGAGATTGGCGCGCCTCGAAACCAGTTTTGGAGGGGGCGATCTGCCCGAGGCTGGGCCGAAGGAGCCTGAGCCGGTGGGAGCCGATGAAACCTCATCGTCTGCCGAGGAGACCTCACCCCCTGAGGACACGAAAAAGAGCCCCGCTTCAGAGGCTCTTTCTGAGTTAGCTGCCGGGTCTGCTCTGGATTCTCCTGCACCTGAGGCAGCTCGTAGGGAGCCCGAGACGACTTTGGAGGTTCCCGAAGCAGACAGGGCCAGGTGGAGGGAGATTTTGACGAGGCTCAACACTCGTAAGAAGGCGTTGGGAGTCTGCCTGTCAGCTGCGCGTTTTCTTGGCATCTCGCAGGGGAAGGTGATCATCGGCTTCGGGCAGGAGCAAAGCTTTGAGCACAGCTTCGCAGACAACAAGGAGAATCGTAATCTCCTCAAGCAGGAACTGGCTGACGTCTTCAAGCTGGCCCTGGGGATAAGCTTCACAAAGATCGAATCGGAACCCTCGGAGGCTGCCGAGGAGTTGGAGCCACAGGAACTAGAGGAGCTGGACGTTCCGAGCGAAGAGACGTCACCGCGGGGAAGCAAATCACCGCAGGGCAGGAAAGCGGCCCCAGGCGGGGAAGCGTCAGGGAAGGAGCGGGCGTCTCGCGGAAAAGACGAGTCTGGCGAGGCCGCTGTCCCTGAGTCTGGTGGCAAAGAGAAGGGATCCAAAAGAGACGATTCCGTGAGAACCATAATCGACTTCTTTGATGGTGAGATCATAGAGGAATGAGCTGTTCCCTTGGGTAGCGGACTACAACTGCGGTTTCGCGGGAAGTTGGTATCCATGAACATAGGCCGGACTAAGTAAGTCCGGACTTCTTGCCCTCACACCGACGGACGGAGGAAAAGATGAAGAATCTCTCTTCTATAATGAAACAAGCTCAGAAGCTGCAGGAACAAATAGCAAAGCTTCAGGAAGAATTGGTGGACAAGACAGTGGAGGCATCCTCAGGAGGAGGCATGGTCACTGTTGTGGCCAACGGGCGACAGGAGATCGTTTCTGTTAAGATCGACCCTGAGGTCGTCAGCCAGGACGACGTAGAGATGCTTGAGGATTTGATACTGACCGCTGTGAATGAGGCAAAGCGCAGAGCGGAGGAGTTGGCCAAGACAGAGCTTGGAAAGCTCACCGGCGGCATCGTTCCTCCTGGAATGTTCTGACGCTGGCAGTGAGGATATTCCGGCATGAGCACGAAATTCGCGTCTGAATCCCTTGAGAAGCTGATAGAGGAGTTCGCCAAGCTCCCGGGCATAGGTAGAAAATCGGCCCAGAGGCTTGCACTTTACGTCCTCAAGAGCTCCAGAGCGGACGCTCAGAGGTTCGCCTCGTCCATCATGGACGTGAAGGATAAGGTCGGTTATTGCTCGGTGTGCGGCAACATATCCGAGTCGCAGAAGTGTTCCATATGTCTTGACGGTAGAAGAGAAAAGCGCGTGGTCTGCGTCGTGGAGCAGCCTTCCGACATTATGGCCATAGAGAAAACGGGTCAATATCGCGGACTCTACCACGTCCTTCTGGGCGCCATCTCTCCTCTCGATGGTATCGGTCCGGACGAGCTCAGAATCAGAGAGCTGGTGAAGAGAGTGAACGAGGAGAGACCCGAAGAAGTCATAGTTGCAACCAACCCCACTGTCCAAGGTGAGACCACGGCCGTCTACATCAGTCAACTGCTCAAGGGCAACGACGTCAGGGTTACGCGCATAGCGCGGGGACTGCCCGTGGGCTCCGACATAGAGTATTGCGACGAGCAGACACTCAGTAAGGCCTTCGAGGGCCGAAAGGAACTGTAGTACTGTAACCAAAGCCGCCTGCCCCTGCGCTGTCCCCGTCACGCCCCGTGAGCGGCGAATCTGCGACTCGCCTGGCTGACCAAAGCGTTTCCCTTTTCCTTTTGAGTCTTTGAGCTCCTGGTGTCCTGAGTTGGTACGAGGAATGAGGCGCATTTGGCTTGACCCGCGCCTGCGCGGGTGGTAAACTTATAGATTAAAAAAGTTTGTCTAGTCTCAGTTCTGCGAAGGAGTCCACATGAAAGACATTGTTGCAATCAGATGGCATGGGAGGGGTGGCCAGGGGGCAAAGATGGCCTCTTTTCTCCTTGCGGAATGCGCCCTGGAAGAGGGCAAGTGGAGTCAGGGGTTTCCCGACTACGGTCCTGAGAGAAGTGGAGCTCCGGTGAGAGGATTCAATCGGATAAGCGACAGGAGGATCGACCTGCATTGTCCGATTACCGACCCGGACATCGTAATCGTCCTGGATGATACCCTCATCGGCAAGGTAGACGTCTGTGGGGGACTCAAGAAAGACGGAATATGTCTCGTGAACACCCAGTGTGACCCCGCTTCGATGAGAGCCCAGCTCAAGCTTAACGGAAGAAAGGTCTTCACGGTAGACGCCACGAAGATTGCGCTTTCGGAAATCGGTCGCCCGATTCCCAATACAGCAATGTTCGGAGCGCTGTGTAAGGCCTCGGGTGTCCTGAGACTGGAGACGGTCGTCAGTGAGATCAAGAGGGTATTCAAGAAGAAATTCGGGCCCGAGGTCGCTGAGAGCAACATCAAGGCGGTCGAGAGAGCTTACGCGGAGGTGAGGGGAGAATGAGCGAAAGGTTACCTGGCTGGAAAGAGCTGGCCATGGGCGGCGTGATAGAAGAAGCCGGCAACGCCGAGCGATACGAAACCGGGTCGTGGAGGGTCCAGCGTCCCATACTTGACAAGAACAAGTGCACTAGTTGCCTCTTGTGCTGGATCTTTTGCCCGGACAGCTCGATCCTACTCGAGAACGGCAAGGTCACCGGAATTGACCTCGAACATTGCAAGGGTTGTGGAATCTGCGCGCGCGAGTGTCCCCTCAAGGACAAGGCAATCGTGATGCGGCTGGAAAGTGAATGCGAACAGGTTAAATAGGGGGCAGAGGTGAAGATAGTCGGATTGACCGGAAATGATGCCGTGGCCGAAGCGATGAGGCAGGTAAATCCTGACGTGGTTGCGGCATATCCCATTACTCCTCAGACGGAACTGATGGAGAAATTCTCCGAGTTTGTGTCTGACGGAATCGTGAAGACGGAGCTGATACTTGTCGAATCCGAGCACAGCGCCATGAGTGCGTGCATCGGGGCTTCCGCGGCGGGATCCAGAGTCATGACCGCAACTTCCGCCAACGGTCTGGCGCTGATGTGGGAGATGCTTTACATAGCGGCCTCTTGTCGCTGTCCCATCGTCATGGGCCTGGTGAACCGCGCACTGAGTGGTCCCATTAACATTCACTGTGACCACAGCGATTCCATGGGGGCAAGAGACGCGGGCTGGATTCATCTGTTCTCTGAGAACTCGCAGGAGGCATACGATAACACGCTTCAGGCCGTTAGGATTGCCGAGCATCCCGACGTCCTTCTTCCGGTCATGGTGACGCTGGATGGGTTCATCATAAGTCATACCCTGGAGCGAGTGGAGATCCTTGAAGATGACGAGGTACGGCGCTTCGTGGGGGAATTCAATTCCAAGTACTCGCTGCTTGACCTGACAAACCCTATCACAATGGGGCCTCTGGACTTTCACGATTTCTACTTCGAACACAAGAGGCTTCAAGTCGAGGGCATGGAGAAGGCGCGGGGCGTAATTAGAGACGTTGGAAAGGAATACGGGACACTGACCGGAAGAGGTTTCGACTATTTCGAGGCGTACAGGATGGAAGACGCCGAGATCGCCGCGGTTGCCCTTGGGTCGTCCGCGGGTACTGCCAGGGGTGTGGTGGATGAGTTGAGGAGTCGAGGGAAGAAAGTCGGACTCATCAAGCTCAGAGTCTTCAGGCCGTTTCCGAAGGACCAGATCGTGAATCTTCTTCGCCGACTCAAGGCGTTCGCAGTGATGGACAGGTCGAATTCCTTCGGGGCGTTTGGAGGCCCCGTTTTCTCGGAGATTCGTTCGGCTTGCTACGGGCAGGGTCTTGACCTTCCCATAGTGGATTACATTTACGGCCTCGGCGGAAGAGACACGACCTTTGAGGACATAGAGAGAGTCTATCTGGAAACAGAGCAGATTGCTGCCTCGGGTAAGGTGCCCGAAGACATCCGTTTTCTGAATGTGCGGGAATAGGAACTCGGTTCCGGAAGCACACTGAAACAAGAAGAAGTGAGGAGTTACAAATGGCAACACTGAAGGACCTGGCTTCGCGAGAAGACCTCCTGAGCGGGGGGCATCGAGCATGTGCCGGGTGTGCGATGACATCGATAGTCAGACAGATACTGCTTGTGGCTGGAAAGAACGTGGTCGTCAGCTGTGCTACCGGTTGCCTCGAGGTGGCCACGACGATTTTCCCCTTTACCGCGTGGCGTGTTCCGTTCATCCACAGCGCGTTTGAGAACGTTGCTGCTACGGTGAGCGGTATCGAAACCGCATACAGAAGCCTCAGGAAGCAGGGTAAGATAAAGGAGGACGCCAGATTTATCGCTTTTGGCGGGGACGGGGGCACATACGATATCGGCATTCAGGCCCTTAGCGGAGCTCTGGAGCGGGGTCACAGGATGCTCTACGTCTGCTACGACAACGAGGCCTACATGAACACGGGGAATCAGCGTTCCGGGGCCACGCCCTTCTCGGCCAACACCTCCACCTGCCCGGTTGGAAGCGTAATCAAGGGTAAACAGCAGTTTAATAAGGACCTTACGTCCATTGTGGTTGCTCACGGCGTTCCCTATGTTGCACAGGCAACAGGGGCCTTCTGGAAGGACCTCACCGCCAAGGTCGAGAAAGCCCTCTCTGCTGATGGCCCTTCCTTCATAAACGTTCTCTCTCCCTGCGTTCTTGGCTGGAAGTACCCTACTGACGAGACAGTAGAAATTTCGAAACTTGCTGTTGACACGTGCTTCTGGCCACTGTATGAAGTAGACGAGGGGGTCTACAGGATCAATTACATCCCCCCAAAGAAAAAGCCTCTCGGCGAGTGGACGAAACGCCAGGGACGATTTCGCCATTTTCATCAACCTGGTGGTGAAGAGCTTCTCGCGCGGGCCCAGGCGGAAGTTGACAGGAGATGGGAACGACTTCTGTCAATCAGCGAAAAGCCTAAGAAGCCCGGACGATAACTCAAAGGATCCCCAGGTTGCAAGGACTGGCACTGCGCATTGAGCCAAGTGCGCCGGAAGGAGGGATGCACATGGCGGGAGAGAACTGGGCATTGTTTGAGCAAGATTTCTGGGCTTTGAACGATGCTCTATACACTCTCATCGCAAGTTCTTACTCCAAGAGTGCGATGCTAATCGATCGTGACGGTCGTCTGATAGCCAACGTTGGAGAGACACCTTCTTTTGACACGGAGTCGTTTGCGACACTGTCTGCTGCCGATCTTGCTGCGAGTAAGGAGCTTGCTTCGATGCTCGGCGAGCGAGATTTTCACAGCCAGGCTCATCAGGGCAAAGAAAGCGGCGTTTATCAATCCTCCATCGACGACAGGATCATTTTGGTCGTGCTCTTTGACCGGAGAACCACGCTGGGTCTCGTGAGACTCAAAGCCGAAAAGACCGTGGGCGAGCTTTCCAGGATCATGTCCAACATATTCGGCAAGCTGAGCTCCTCCGAGGGCAAGCTTGAAGGTGCGGGTGTAGGAGCAGATTTTGCTGCCCAGGCCGATCAGCAAATAGACGAGCTGCTTGGCGATTCCGTTGACATTTGAGTGTCACTGATAAGCTATCCTTCCAGAGAGATCAACTGTAAAGTTGTATACTACGGTCCTGGACTTGGCGGTAAGACCACCAACCTCAGGCACATCTACTCTACTGTCCCCCCTGTTCGCCGGGGAAAGCTGGTCTCATTGACGACGGACAAGGACAGAACTCTCTTTTTCGACTTCCTTCCCATCAACATAGGCGAAATAAGGGGTTTCAAGGTAAGGTTCCATCTTTACACCGTACCCGGGCAGATATACTACCGCTCCAACCGGAGACTCGTGCTCCGCGGGACCGACAGCGTGGTCTTCGTGGCCGACTCACAGCGGGAGAGGTTTGAAGCAAATCTGGAAAGCCTGAGGGACCTGTTCGTCAATCTTACTAAGAATGAGATAGACGCACGTGGACTTCCCCTTGTTTTTCAATACAACAAGCGGGACGTGCCTTCGGCGATGTGCTTAGAAGAGCTGGAGGAGGCTCTAAACCCTTCCCGTGTTCCTTCTTTTGAAGCCATAGCCAATCGGGGCCAGGGTGTGCTCGATACGCTGAGAAGTGTCTGCAAGCTCGTGATTAGAACACTTCATTGATTCAGTGACTCTTCGTCTGTGGTAATCTCTCGTGAAGAAGATAAGTGAAGTTTTAGCCACCGTCTTCTACGTGGGTTACGTCCCTTTTGTGCCGGCTACCTTTGGGGCCGGAGTCGGGGCGCTGGTTTACTGGTTCATTATGCCCGAGTCCGGTGTCGTGGAGCTGGTTGTGACAGTGGTGCTTATTTCTCTTGCCGTACTGACCAGCGGAGTGGCGGAGGCTAGATATGGCCGCGACGGAAGACAGATAGTCATAGATGAGGTTGCGGGCATGTTTGTGAGTTTGCTTCTGCTGCCTAGAACTTCCGTTGTCGTCCTGGCTGCTTTTGTTGCCTTCAGAGTGTTCGATATTTTGAAGCCTTTCCCTGCTGGGAGACTTCAGAAGCTGCCTGGTGGTTGCGGAGTGGTGGCCGACGACATATTCGCCGGCATCTATGCAAACATCTTCGTTCGAATTCTCTTGCTGTTTGGATAGGATGATTCCCGTCTGTTTCGTGTTTGAGCCTGCGCCAAGCACGGGAAACGTTTGATTCCCAGGGGACAGTGAATTGAAATCTGAAGTCATAACGGTTGGAAGCGAGATTATGTCGGGGCATACTCTCGACACGAACTTCCGCTTCATTGCAAGGAAGCTGAGTTCCATTGGAGCTGAAGTCGTCTGGCACACGAGTGTAGGTGATGACCACGAGACGGTGGCTGACGTTCTGCGGGTCGCTCTCAGACGGGCCGAGATCGTGGTGATGACGGGCGGACTGGGACCGACGCCGGACGATGTTACGCGTAAAGTGGTTTCCACTGTGCTCGGGAGAAACCTGCTGCTCAATGATTCGGTTCTTGAGGCGATAAGGGAAAGATATCGAATGCGAGGCACCCAGATGCCCGGCATAAACGAGCGACAAGCTCTGTTTCCGAAGGGGGCGGAGGTAATAGAGAACAAGGTCGGTGCCGCACCGGGCTTTCTCATCAAGGAGGGCGAAAAGCTTCTGTTTGCACTCCCGGGTGTTCCTCTGGAGGCGGAAGTGATGCTTGAACAGCACGTTCTGCCTCGATTGACTCAATCGGGTACTCCACGTGGAAGGGAGCAGGTTGTGTTGAGGACAGTCGGCCTGCCTGAGTCAATCATGGCGGAGAGGATCGCCTCCATGAGAGAACAACTTGAGGGCGTTTCAATCTCCTATCTACCGCACGACTACGGAGTGGATCTGTGTCTTACTTTCAAGAAGGGTGAGCCGACGCAGCTGGCTCTCAATGAGAGGGTGGCGCGTCAACGCCTCCTGCCGATACTGGGCAAACACTTCTACGGAGAGGGAGACAAGACACTGGAAGAGGTCGTGGGGGAACTTCTTGTGTCCAAACGACGCAAGCTGGCCGTTGCAGAGTCTGTGACAGGTGGAATGGTCTCGCAGCTAATCACCAGCGTACCCGGTGCTTCGAGATACTTCATGCTCGGGGTCACGGCATACAGTGATGAAACGAAATGCAAGGTTCTGGGGGTTTCGGACGAACTCATACGCGAGAAGGGGGCGGTCAGCGAGCAGGTTGCCATAGAGATGGCAAGAGGTGTAAGGAAGAAGGGGGCTGCTGACATAGGAGTCTCCAGTACGGGAATAGCTGGACCTGGTGGTGGAAGAGCAGAAAAGCCCGTGGGGCTTGTCTATATTGCCGTTGCAACGCAACGCAAAGCGAGCGCAGAAGAGCTGCGCCTCGTTGGCAACAGGGCATTGATCACGCGTCGTGCGTCTGCCGCAGCGTTAGAGATGGTCAGAAGAAGCCTGCTCTGAGGGGAGGGCATATTGACTAGAGCTTTTGCGGCCATATTTCCCCCTGCTCATGTGGCAGAGGGGCTTTCAGATCTGGTCGTGAAACTCAGGAAGCTTTGCTCCGGTGTCAAGTGGGTGAGCACCGACAACATGCATCTTACTCTCAGATTCTTTGGGAACCTCTCTGACGGGGAGATCGAAACCGCACGGCTCTGTATGAACGAGCTCTCGAAGCTCGAGACCTCCTTTCAAGTCCGGATGGGCACTGTCGGCTGCTTTCCCTCTGCCTCGCGCGCCAGAGTGATATGGGTAGGTGTGGACGACGGATGTGAACGACTCGTCCGACTCGCCACAGAGCTTGACGAGAGATTTGCTGGGGCCGGACTTGGAAGGACAGACAAGCCGTTTAGTCCGCATCTCACGATCGGACGCGTGAGGG
>Ga0209636_10005073_pt1 | contig 13458 bp, 15 predicted proteins | sample DeeMarSWOR152_54_FD_187464 | JGI IMG/M metagenome (GOLD analysis project Ga0209636, IMG submission 187464) | Marine sediment microbial communities from White Oak River estuary, North Carolina - WOR-1-52-54 (SPAdes) (version 2) | ecosystem: Environmental > Aquatic > Marine > Intertidal zone >...
CCCAGTTTATGACGTGGAGTATTTTCACAGCATATTTGGAATCCCAGAAAAGGAGGCAGAGGTACCTCGGAGGGTAAGGGAAGGCTATAAGCAGATAGGCGCCATACTTAGCTGGTGTTGCACGCCATACATCACAGAGAATATTCCTCTCTACGGTGAACACGTCGCCTTCTCCGAATCGAGCGCCACACCCTACGTTAACTCCGTAATTGGCGCGAGGACAAATCGTGAAGCAGCTCAAAGCGCATTGGCTGCAGGAGTCATCGGAAAGACCCCAGAATATGGGCTGCACTTCAAAGGAAATCGTAAGGGCACGCTCCTAGTGAAGGTGGAAGCGACCCTAAAAGACGAGTTCGATTACACCCTCTTAGGGCAATATGTTGGTAAGCAGATAGGCTACGGAATCCCCGTATTCACTGGTATATCAAGGCGACCAGCGACTGAGGAGCTCATAAACCTTTGCGCAATGCTAAACACTTCCGGAGCGGTTCCCATGTTTCACATACCCGGATTCACAGTGGAGGCCCAAACGACTGAAGAAGCCTTTCAAGGCGACATTCCAGAGGACAAAATTACCGTGACAGATAAAGAACTTAAACAAACCTACGAAGAGCTTCAAGGGGCAAGCGGGAAAATAGATTTTGTTATGCTTGGATGCCCACATTACACACTCAAACAAGTGGAAGAAGTTGCAAGACTCTTGAGAGGAAAAAAGATACACGATAACGTTTCGTTTTGGGTTTGCACATCTGCCACCGCCAAATTTTTAGCCGAAAGAAACGGCTACGTAGACGTAATAGAGAAGGCTGGTGGACACGTCGTACCAGACACGTGCATAGACGAACCCTGTTGGCATCCCTACAGACATAAAATAGGCGTTACAGACTCACCAAAATGCGCCTATTATCGAAGATTTAAAGAGGCAGTGGTGATAAGGCTGAAAAACTGTGTTGATGCCGCAATCAAAGGAGAATGGAGATGAAAGTTTGGAAATCACTCTCAAATGTCATAAGATTATGGGCGGTTATGGAGAAGGCGAAGCACTAGTCTCTCATGAGGCAATATGCTTCTACCTTACAGATCCAAAAACGGGAATAATTAGGGAGAAGTGCCATGAACTGAAGGGAAAAAGTGTCGCAAATAAGGTGCTGGTATTCCCATCGGGGAAAGCTAGCTCCGTGGTTCAAATAGACGGCCTCTTTAAATTAGCATCAAATAAGGTTGCTCCAAGAGCAATGATTGTTAAGGACGTGGAAACAGTACTTATTGTTAGCGCGGTAATAGCACACGTTCCTCTAGTAGACAGATTGGAAGAAGACCCATTCAAAGCCATTCACATGGGCGACTTCGTCAAAGTAGACGCAGATCGGAGAAAAGTCACTGTAATAAGATGAGCATTCATAATGTAAAAAAGAACAGAATACCTAAGTTTGTCTGAAGACATTTCAAGTCGACATCTAGATTTACGCTTCTAATATAATATGGTCTACATTCTTGACTCCAAACACTCTCTGAGACGCTTCATTCCTTCCTTAACCTGCTCGTAGGAAACCGAGTAGGAAATTCTTAAATGGCCTTCACCAGCTCTTCCGAAGCCAGAGCCAGGCACCGTCACAACCGCAGCCTTCTTCAACAGATACAATGCCATTGCTTCATCTGATTCCTCAAAACTTGAGAAATTTGGAAAAACGTGGAAGGCCCCTTTAGGCACGGTGTAGGACAAAGACTCAATCCTGTCGAGTTCATTGATTACCAGCTTTCTTCTTCTATCATATTCTTTAACCATTTCTTGAACGCAGTCCTGTGACCCTGTTAGTGCAGCTAGAGCAGCCTTTTGCGAAATCGCATTTGGACAAAGAGTTGTGCAATAATGTAATTTACGCAGAGTAGCGGAGAGCTTCTTTTCAGACACTACATAGCCCATCCTCCACCCAGTCATCGCGTAGGCTTTTGAGAAACCGTTCACTGTGATAGTTCTACTCTCCATTCCGGGCAACGAACCTATACTGATATGCCTTGAATCGTCATAGACGAGTTTCTCATATATTTCGTCCATGAAAACTATTAAGTTGTGCCTTTTCGCCACTTCAGCTATGATTTCTAGGTCCTCCTTGGAAAATACATGACCTGTTGGATTAGATGGGTTACACATCCAAATCATCTTCGTCTTCTTCGTTATTTTTCCATTTAAGGCTTCCATATTCACATGGTAATTTTCTTCCTCATTGAGAGGGACTGTAATCGGCACTGCCTCTGCTAATAGGGTGTCTTCAAAATATACTGGGTAGTATGGATCAAGAATCAAAGCTTCGTCGCCTGGATCTAGAAATCCCAGCGCGGCAATGAACATGGCTTCTTGAGATCCAGATGTTACTGTTACCTCTGTTTTCGGATCAGCATCAATGCCATTTTCCTTCTCAAGTTTCTCAGCCATAGCCTGACGCAGTTCCAACGTTCCGTCAATCTCTGTATAATGTGTAAAGCCCTTTTTCATGGCCTCCACAGCTGCGTCCAAAATGTGGCTTGGCGTTGTGAAGTCCGGTTCACCTTGTTCCAAATGGACAACGTTCTCCATTCCCGTTGAGCGTTCAATCATCCTTCGAATGGCCGAAGACTTTATTAAAGAAGTTCTAGAAGCTCCCTCCAACACAAAACCTCCTGTACTTATCAAGTCAAACCTCTTAAGTTTTAAATAGCTTCACACATCGTAGCGTGCATGTGAACAACTTATTACGATTAGAGACAATAAGCTTTAATAGCGCTCTTGGTTTCGCACTGGAATTTCTCAAGTTTTCCCGTACAACCCTAACAACATAATCGATTGCCAAATTTTCTCCATCAACTCGAACTTCACACACGCTATTCTCTCCACTCTGCAATAGAAAACTTCCCAGAGTTTTAATTCTTTTGAACAAAACCATTTCGAGTGGAGATTCCTCCCCACACTTCCCTTTTTCTTTCTTTTCATTTGCCAAGATTCGGCTGAAGATTCATCAAAGAAGTTTTTATGCTGGTCTTGTATTTATGAGGGGAATGAGGGAGAAAGGAGAGAAGGGAAAAAAGGGTGTTGATATTTCGCTATCCCTGCCATTCCCCTCCCAGAAAAATCTGATATAGAACAGTGTTCTATAAAAATTTTGTATAAACGTCGGAGTTTGACTATGGTTTTTACACATGGTTTTTCATATGTTTGTGCAATCGCGGGCAGGGGGAAAGAGGGACTGCCAAGAAAAACTACTCGGAAAGAGCTGATCTCAGTTTTGTTAATTTAGTGGTTATGGCAAAGAATGGGGATTGGTTTTGAAAGAGTATGCTTCATTCTAGGTTCGGTCGCTGTTGTTGGAAGAATTTAGTTTACGCTTTGAAAGTATCAGTTTAGAAGAACCTGTGTTTCTTTTTTTCTTCTTCATGCTGTTCTTCGGATTGTGCAGGCTCTTCGCCTTCAAAAGGAACTACGGTTGACACTGAATCCGTTTCTTGTTCTTCTTCAACTTTCTCCTCGACTTCAGGTTTTTGTTCCTCAGTTGTTTCGAAAGTTTCTGGTTCCATTAATTCTTTTTCTAAGTCACTTCTCCTAGATTCCAGCTTTTCCACAGCTTCGCGTTTCGCCTTAGCCTTTTCTTCTAGCTTCTGAACTGCAACTCTAACTTCAAGTGTCTTTACATCTTCTTTCAGAGTCTTCTCTTTTTCCGTCAGTAACTGCAACTCGTCTTCCAATTCTGCCCTTTTCCTTTCAAGGTTCTCAAGTTCTATCGACAAGGCCAAACTTTTTTCACCAAAGCTCTTTTTTATTTTAAATAGATAATTAAGTTATGAAGACAGAATCTATATCCAAAATTCAAGTCAGGATAAAGCAGATCTGAAAGAGTTGAGTCAATAATTCCACGTTGAAGCTCAAAGATGAGACTTCAAGAAAAACTGCTCGGAAAAGCATTAGCGGTATCGCGCACGAGAAAAAGCTATGATTTTGAACATGAGTATTGACTTTTTCTGTTTAAGCTCTTAATTAAGTTAAAGAAGTGAACGTTAGCGGGCTCTTGATCTGACTCTGGGCTCAATTAGTGTCCATAGCCATTCGACGAATTCCCTCAGGTTCTTTGTTTGTATGTAGATGTCTCCTGGGCCTGTTATTCGAGTCACTAGTCCTTCTCCGCCCAGTAAAGTTTCTTTTAGTCCCCCAAACTTTGTGACTTTGTAGTTGCATGTGTCGCTGAAGGCTACTAGATGGAAGTTGTCAACAATTAATTCTTGTCCAGACTTTAGAATATGCTTGTCTATGGCTCCAAAAGTGTTTATGAATAGGGTGCCGTTACCCGTGACTTTAATCATGAACACGCCTTGGCCGAACAATCCTTTAGTGAAGCCTTCCCATTTAACATCTAAATCGACGTTTTCTGTTGACGCTATGTAGGCGGCTTTTTGGATTATGTAACCTTGGTTTGGCTTAACTTCTAGTGTTTCTATGTCGCCTACAGGTGCGGAGACGAATGCCACTTCTCCAGGGCTGTTTGAAGCTGTATAGTCGTTTACCCAGAATGATTGGCGTCCAAAAATTGTTAGACCTATACTGCCGAAAAGGCTTTTCTCTCTTTTGCGCGTGTGAACGTCTACGTTAGGGTCCATGTAAGTCATTGCACCGGATTCAGCTGTTATTTTTTCACCTTGCTCCAAATTGACAACAAGCATTGAATAGGATGGTTTGTATCTTATTTCATGCTTCATTTTCAATATCCTCTATTGCACATTGTATACAGGTCTGCTTTTTATCTTTTTGCAGCAAAAAACTCTTATGTGAGCTCAACCGACATCTTAATTTGGTGAATCTCAAATTTGCCAAGCTTCGATCTCTTAGAGCTCATAGGTTCTGGTCTCTTAGGACTCATAGGCTTAATCATAATCGGTCTACTAATCATTTTGGTCATTCGCTTGCTTTTCATGTTAATCCCTGCGGCTCTTGTCGCCTTTGTAGTTTGGTTTCTTACGGACAGCCTGTGGTATGCTGGGATAGCGTTTCTAGTCATTGCAGCTTTATCGATCCTTAAAAAGTTATGATGGAAGCGCGATTTGTTTTGGAAGTCAGCTCAGATTATAGATTAAGTTGTCTTTAGATTTGGAGAGGGTTTTCATAAAGCTTTTATATGTAATGTTTTGTGGATATGAATAGACAGAGAGAAACTAAAGGTGCCTGAATGGAACCTAGTAAAAAACCATTGAATGTGCTGGTTAAGCAACTGAACGCCCACATCGGAATCATGCTGAAAAACCGCTGCGAATACAGAGGGAAGATGATCAAATGTGACGGGCATATGAACATGCTCTTGGAAGGAGCGACGGAATACAGAAATGGCAACTTAATTATGAATTACGGAAACGTTTTGTTGCGTGGAAACAACGTACTTTACATAATGTTAGACGCGGCTAAGTAGCTATTTTGCCAATGCCAGTGACATATGCTAGATTTTCCTTAAGTTTGGATTTTAGCATGTGTTTGCGCTTGAAGAAACGCAGAATGTTTTTTACATCACGCGTTAAAAGTTGTTGAGCGTTGGGATGTTCTTTCGTAACGTATTGCGGCCAATCAATTATCAAGATGTGCATGTCAGGCTTCAAGATAACGTTGTATTCGCTCAGATCTGCATGGATGACGCCAGCCTTTAGATATGCTATTCGGATGTTTCGCAATATTTCTTTTAGAACTTTTTTAGGTTCAGGAATTTCCTTGTATTCTGCAAGTTCTGCTCCTTCAATCATTCCCATTACAAGTACGTGTCGGTTTTGACTTAATGGTTTTGGAACAGCTACGCCATGTGGGAAGACGAGTTTTAAGGCCTGAAATTCTTTTTCTGCCGCAAGTCTGGACTGAAAGAGCCAACTATTGCGCTCAGTAGTGTAGCCTCTTTTCCGTATCGTTTGGCGAAAACTGATTCTGCCGAGTCTGTGAAATTTTACGGCTATTCTCTCCTCTCTTGGGTTTAGTGCATCGTAAACATCTGCTTCTTTGCCTACTCCTAAAGGTTTTCCAAAAGCTTCAAGTACTTCAGCCTTAACGAAGGCATTTATTGCTAAGCAGTCGTATCCAGCATAGTTTAGAGTATAACCAACATATGCGCCTTTGATTCGGCGGATGAGTTGGAATTTGCTTAGGCGACCTAACCTGAAATCTGTTTCTCCAAGGCTGAATTTAGTGAATTTTCCAATCAATTCTTTTGGGACAAATTCGTGTCTGCTCATGGCAGTCTCGATGACTTGCAGCACTCTAAGGTCTTCATTTTCGAGTTTACGAAACATTTGAACCGCAATTTCAGCCGACGACATAACTGCATAGAATAGCTGGTTATATTATTTGATTCTTGTGTGTTATTAATAAAAAAACCGAAAATACGCAACAAACGTGTCATTGGTAAGATTTTCATGTCGTGCGCGCTAAAAATTTCTTAAAGAATTTTAATTCTGTAGTACTTTACAAGTTCTTGGTGAATTTGTTTTTGGGCATAGGCAACCAGTAAACAAAGTCCATTGTTTTCCACTCTAAATGTCCTTCGCTCATTTACTGTAATTGCCATATCATAGAAAATCTCATCGAGTTCTTCTCTTGTCCCACGTTTTAACAAAGACAAATCCAAACCCGTTTCCTTGAAAGGAAACTTTCGCTCTAATTCTTCTATTATTCTCTTTTCTTTGCATAGGCTTTTGACCTCTTTCAATGGAATGCTTAAACCTTGGTCAATGAGAGCATTTAATTCAAATATAAGATCAGTCAACACATTGATTTTTACCATGAGCCATCTCTCTCTTATTATACAATGGCAAATCATTAATAATTCTTTCAGTCAACCCTCTTTTTAATCAATTGATTGATTTTGAGCCTAAACTGCTACAATTTTGGCTTCTCTAATTGATTTCTCAACCATCCTTTTTATGTCAAGTTCTTGTTCAGCTTTCTTCACGATTTCCAGTCTTGCTTTAGTTGCAGGCTTTCTAGGAGCTGCACGACATCCCTCAGTCTTTCTGGTTGAAATCTCAAAAGTGCCGATTCTCTTAGCTAATTCTTCCGTTTCCAGCTTGTTGAAGCCAAGAAGTGGACGATGCACTGGATATTTAGTTGCAGTTTCGTTCAAGACTCTTAAGTTGTGTAGTGTTTGGCTTGCTTGTTCTCCTATGGATTCACCAGTTATTATGCCATCAGCTTTCTCTGTATCTGCAATTCGTTCAGCAATGCGATACATCATACGTTTGCATAGAATACACGTTAGCTTTCTTGGGCTTTCGTTAACGAAAGTTTCAAGGTTTTTACCATGCGGCACAACGTAGATTTTCCTTGGAAAGCCGATGGACCATTCAAAGAGTCTTCTAGCGACATCCAAGGCTTTGACGCTTGTCGCTTCATCTGTAAAGGGTGTAATATCAAAATATACTGGAGTAATGGGGCATCCTCGTTTCATTGCAAGCCAGCAAGCCACAGGTGAGTCTATTCCCCCACTTAGCAAGCAGATTGCTTTAGATTGGGAGCCTAATGGAAAACCATCCACACCACGCAGAGTTTCCGTATAGACATAAGCATGATCGTCTCTAACCTCAACCTTTATGGTGAACTGGGGATTTTTTAAATCCACTTTCAAGTTTCGGTTCTTGAGGTCTGCCAAAATTTGTTTTCCAGCTTCCTTGCAAATGTCCATACTTGAATACGAATGTTCTCCAACTCTGTGGCAACGAACAGCAAAACTGCTTCCACTCTTCAACGTCTTGGTTGCCAGTTCAACAGCCTTCTCCACAATTTCATTCATTTCTGCAGTAATTTCAATGGCTGGAGAAACTGAAGAAACACCGAAAACCCGCGTTAACTTTGAAGCAGTTTCTTGAGCATTTTTTGTTTTCATGTATATTCTGCCACTTTTTTGTATGATCTTTTCGTGAGAAATGCCATGGTGCTTTGAAGCTTTCTTGATGTTTTTCAACAAGAGTTTTTCGTAGGTGCGTCTTGTCCATTTACCTTTGATACCTATTTCTCCACCAAACCGAACGATAACGGAATCAAATTTCACTGGACTTGACCAACCTGCAACAGATTTTAGAAGGGGAAAGAATAGATTTAACGGTTGCGTCCGAAGTCAAAACGCAAAAGCGGGAAATCGCCTTTATCACTCTTTATTTTGAAACCATGCTTCAAGTACAGTTCCAGCGGGCCTGAAGGATTGTCTACCGAGTTTCTTCTCGCGAAGGTTTCAACAGCCTTGTTTTTTCTCTTTCTAAGTTCAGCTAGCAACTCCTCAAGCATGGCCATTCCCAATCCTCTTCCACGTGCCTCTTTATCTGCAATATAGAGACATGCAAGGAACACAGCGTCTTCGCTTGGCGGTCCAGAAGCATACTTCTTTACCCGTGGGAAAAATCTTGGCGGTGCATATTGGACGAAGCCTATTGGAACACCGCTGAAGTATGCTACAAAAGCGCAGTTTCCAAAATCTCTGATTACTTCACTGAACCATTCTCGCTTTTCACCTTCCATTTCTGGCTTCAACATTTTTTCATCAAATGGACCGCTTGTTTGCCAGTAAAGGCAATATTTACATGGGTTAGGGATGTCTTTGAAATTGTTTTTGTCAACTTTTTCAATCTTGAGCAATGCTTTTTCCTCTTCACAGCAAACGCGTGCTATGTTTATGCCAATAGCTATTAAAACTGTAATAAAACTGCTCACTCGTGGGAAATGGGCATAAAGCACAAATCCCATGATTGCTATAAAGTTGTCCATGAGTTCTCAAATTGAGATAATATTGCTTGGCACAGGCGGTGGACGGTTTGCAACGATCACTCAGAAGAGACGTACTGCTGGAATTCGCATAATTGGCGAGGGCTTAAACTTTCATTTAGACCCTGGCCCGGGAGCACTGGTTCACTCGATTAGTGAAGGTTTAGACCCTCAGAAACTTAACGCTGTTTTCGTTTCCCACTGCCATCCAGACCATTACACTGACGCTGAAGTTCTAATAGAAGCCATGACCAGAGGAACAACAAAGAAACGTGGAGTTCTAGTCGCCTCTAGAAGCGTATTACACGGTAATGAAAGGGGATTAAACCCTGTTGTTTCCAAGTATCATCAACAAATGCCTGAACGTGTAATCGAGGCTTCACCAAACAAGAAGTTCGAGATAGGCAACATCAACGTTTCTGTAACCGAAGCAAGACACACGGACCCCGACACTGTCGGCTTGAGATTTGAAACCTCAGAATTCGGCAATTTCGCATACACAAGCGACACAGAATATTTCGAAGGCCTAAGCAAATACTATGAAGATGTGAGGCTTCTCATATTATGTGTGATGAGACCCGCCGGAAAGCCTTGGAAAGGACACATGACTACAAACGACGCGATAAGGATTATCGAGGAAGCACATCCAGAACAAGCCGTTTTGACGCATTTCGGAATGCAAATGATATTTAAGGGACCTGCAAAAGAAGCAAAACCAATCGAAAAAGAAACGGGTATTCCAACAATTGCTGCCAAGGATGGAATGCAGATAAAATTTGGAGAGACGATAAGCCTGCAAAAAGGCAGAAGAGCCAAGCAAAGTCTAAACAAATTCTTCTAAAGAATTTTAACCGTAAAGCTGTATAGTAATTGTGAATGGATGTGAGGTTATGCGGCTTGTGATGCGAATAGGCGGCTCGGTTATAGCTTCGCCAATTGATTCAGCCTTAATCAGCAAGTATGTGGACCTATTAAAGAATTTGAAGAAGCAAGGGCATGAAGTGGCTGTTGTTGTCGGGGGCGGAGCCTTAGCCAGAGAATTTATTGGCGTTGCGAAGGATTTGGGACTCGACGAGAAGGCTCAAGACGAAGTTGCGATTTCTGTTTCAAGAATTTTCGCGCTTCTTTTCCTTCAGAGACTTGGTGTGTTAGGCTGTGAAGCTGTTTCATTGACGATTGAGGATGCTGTAAAATGTTCACGTGAGGGAAAAGTTGCGGTCATGGGAGGCTTAAGGCCTGGCATGACTACAGATACTGTTGCAGCGTTAATCGCTGAGAATATCAAGGCTGACTTATATGTTAAAGCCACAAACCAAGAAGGCATCTACAATAAAGACCCTAGAAAACATCCCGATGCTGAAAGACTTGAACGGCTAAGCTTTAACGATCTATCTCGCGTATTTACTGAAAACAAGCATAAAGCTGGGTTACATCAGGTTCTTGACTCGGAAGCAATTAGAATTCTAAAGGACAAGCGAATCAAGGTTATTGTTGTGAACGGGTTTAGACCTGAAAATGTTTTGGCGGCTATTAAAGGGGAAAAAGTTGGAACATTAATCGAATAAAGAGAGGAAAAACCTTTGAAGAGGCTTTATCCAAACCAACCAATCATAGGTGTAGGCGCAGTTATAATCTGCAAAGGCAAGATCCTGCTTGAAAAAAGAAAAAACGAGCCTGGAAGAGGAAAATGGACTATTCCCGGCGGCTTAGTAGAATTAGGCGAGAGTGCAGAACAGACGGTGATAAGAGAAGTCAAGGAAGAAACAAACCTTGAAGTTGAACATCCCAAACTTATCGACGTCGTCAACAACATAATTTCTGACAGAAATAACAAGACTAAATATCATTTTGTAATAGTTGACTATTTTGTGAAACTTAAAGGTGGAACGCTCAAAGCCGAGGACGACGCCGCAGAATTAAAATGGATCCCGTTTCGTGAAGTAGAAAAGTATGACTTAACGAAAAGTTTCAGAGATTTCTTCAAGAGAAACAGACAGATATTGGAAGAGTCTAATTCGTGTCCTTGAAGAACAGCCTTGTTTCTCCCATGGTCTTGATATCTAAGGCTTTAACCTTAACAACCATCGGAAAGTCTTTAACAACTTTTCCAAGCACTAGACAGTAGTGTGGTGATAAATCTCCAGCAATGGATTTTACTGTTTCTGCATCCACTCTCGCTGCGCGTGAAACATCTTCTAAATCGTGTTCGTTTGTGAAGTTGAAGAGGAATATGTTGTCTGCTTGGCGATATATGTTTTCACGAATCGTGTTCGGCTGATTTGTGACGAAAGTTGTGAATAATCCAAGATGTCGCATGCGTGTCACAATGTCGTCCCAATAGGTTTCACGAAGGTAAAGGTGAGCTTCCTCAGCGAAGAGGAAAACAGCCTTAAGTTTCCAGCTTGTTAATAATTCAACAAGTTTCCCAAGCACGTATTCCACAACTATTTGTCGGTCGATGGGCGAAGTATTTCGCAGGTTTATTATGATGGCTCCGCCCTCCTTTCCAGCCTTAAACAAGCTTTCTTCGAGGAGTATGCCTTCAGCAACATTGTCTGTGAAAAAGCCAGAATTGACTAGGGCATAGTAGCGCGAGAAAAGGGCGTCTCTGACGTGGTGGTTGCAGCGACAGTTGCGTATAGCTTCACCCAATTCATGTAGGGTAAGCTTGCCTTCTCTTTTTAGGGATCGCCATATGGTCCTAAACTCTCGTGCGGATGTTCCAGGCAGGTGCATCGCGTGGATAAGGACGTTTAGCAGAACATGCAGGTGTAGCTTTTTCAGGACAACTTTGAAGTTTTGAGAAGGTGTCAAAACGTGAACCTTATTGTATTGAGCGTTTCTCTTTTCGTCAGATGTCATTCCTAGGCTTATGTATTCCCCATTCAAATCAAAGACAACAACGGTAGCTTCATATCTGACTAGGTCAAGCATCAAAAGTTTGGAAAGATGAGACTTGCCAGTTTCCTTCTTCCCAGTTATTATGTTCAATCTTCCATCTAGCAATGACGCATCTATTGTCAGAAGCATAGAATCCTTCGTGCCGCCTAAAACTATTGGAAGATTTCCAGCAGTCTTTGCTAATTTCAGCAGAGTTGGAATTGGCAACATTCTTATTGTTGATTGAGATCGAGAGGGAAGCCATGAGCTGCTGGTGCTTAAACTTTCGTTGTTCATTGTTGCACGGATTTTGCATCTGAGAAGCCTTGCATCTTGAATGTATGTGATGTGGGGAGCAATTTCCAGAGGGTCAAAATCTTCGCCTTGAATTAATTCGCCTCCGTCTGGGAGGCTACGGAGAAGTTCTTCAAGGATGCCTGGAATGTTTGCAAATTGCACGTCAATTACTTGTACGATTAATGCCTTTCCAACATCGCCATCCTCAATGAGCAGGTAGTCGCCTTTCTCCACGGTTTCGTTTGGAAAACTGAGAATCTGGACGATGTTGCCCTCTTTCTTATAGAGTTTCATGAGTGGCTTTCACCTTTGCCGAAGGGTCCAAACAAGAGCCTGTGCATGTCTGGTCTGTTGATGATTTTGAGGTCGTATTTGCGTGCTATGAAATGTTGCATGGCTATGACTTCGTTTGCTGTAAAAGTGCACAGGATGTGAGCCAAGCGAAGGGTTTCAGGGTAGCTTTGCGAAAATAAGTCGTTTCCCAAAAGCTTCTCAAGAGCTTCGATTTTTCGTTCAATAGAGACTTGTTTGTCGATGTCAAGCCTAAAGGCATAGTTTCCTTTGGTCAGCCTAGCCACGTAAACATCACCCAGCAAAACAATTGGAGGTTTAGGCTTCAAGCCAGTTATCTTGAACAAATAAGGTGGCTTGTAATTGACTAGCATGTCTGTTATGAGGTATCCATTGAATCTTAAACTGGTCATTTTTGAAAAGGCTAAGACTACGTTCCCCTTTTTTCTCGTGTTATCTAAGATTTCTTTCATGCGTTGAGTTGGGGTATCGCCGATTCCGGAGGTTAATGAGCCATCGAAAAGAATTAGACCGTTGGTTACTGTTCTTGAGAGCATTGTTTGTTGCCACCTTTCGAGTAGGCTTGCCATTCGTGTTGGCATTTGTAGAAGACTTGGCGATCCATTGTGGTGGTTGTGTTCGTGTGGAGAGGTGAGATATGTCCTCTGTAATGCACTGTAGACTTCTTTTTTGTTTTCCTCTGTCACGTGAAAAATGAAGGGGCCAAACCGCAAGTATCTGTAGTATCTTCTGTGTTTCCAGATGGTTGCTCCTCTGACTGCTATTACCATGCCTTTGGTTGTTTCTCCGATTTTTATGCTTGAAGTGTCGACGGCTGCAACCATTGTTTCTTCTAGTCTTGGCTTTAACGGTATGGGTTGCAATTCAGTTCGCGTGGTTTGTATTTGCTCTTTTAAGTTGTTGTTTTGTTGAAAAAATTGTTGATTTAGTTGAAAGGGTTGGTTTTGTGCGTGCTTAAGCGAGTGTATGCTCAGCTCTATGAAGCGTTGTGGTAATGATGTGTCTATGGTGGGTTGTGGAAAACTATATTTTGGTGTTGTCGTAATAGCTAGTTGTTCAATCAACATGATTCACCAATAGGCAGTTGTTTGGGGAAGGAAATATTTAAATGTTGTGCATGAACAAGATGCACAATTCAATATGCAATAGGTGAAAAGTTGACAGAAAAAGAAGCAAAGCCGCCTATACACGTGAAGATGAAAATAGGAGAAATAGAGTTC
>Ga0209636_10005075_pt1 | contig 13456 bp, 17 predicted proteins | sample DeeMarSWOR152_54_FD_187464 | JGI IMG/M metagenome (GOLD analysis project Ga0209636, IMG submission 187464) | Marine sediment microbial communities from White Oak River estuary, North Carolina - WOR-1-52-54 (SPAdes) (version 2) | ecosystem: Environmental > Aquatic > Marine > Intertidal zone >...
TGAGTAAGCCTTTTAGTTGGGTTGGGGATCGTTGTTTGTGGACCTTGGGGTCGTGGTCCAGCTTGGTCTAAGATTCGCGCCTGGGGCGTGCGAGGCCGTGGGTTCAAATCCCACCGACCCCACCATCAGTTTTCGCTGAAAGGACCATTTTTAGGGGTGCTTTCTGGGTAATATTTGGTTTTAATTCTTCCCCTGTTCCGCTTTTTCCGGCTGTTTCCTTCTAAGGTTTAAATTTTTCGTTTCTTTCTATTATTACGAGCGAAATGAGCCGGCGTGGCGGGTCCAGGGCGATTATCATGGCCGCTCTCGTCGACGGGAGCCCGAGAAGCTGCAGGGAGATCATTCGGGAGACCGGTCTCTCCAGGAGCAGGGTCTACATTGCCCTGTATCGGTGCTGGATGCGGGGTCTGGTGTTGAGGACGGCGAAGCCGATCATGTCGCATGAGCGTGTGCTGAGGGGCAGGGGCGGAGTGTCCCAGCACACTAGGCCTTTCCATCTGTATGTGCTGAGGCCTGAGGGTGTGGACGACGTGGCAGTGAATGGTCATCGGTACGTGGGTTTCTCGGAGGAGTACCTGGATCCCAGGGGCGGCGGAGGTGTGAGCAAGGCGAGTAGGGTACTTGGCTTCCTCAGGGACAATGCGGATGGGGCCTTTTTCTCGAGAGATGTGGCCGACGCGCTCGCTGAATTCAGCGTGAAACCCGGGGACGTAATGGCGAACGTCCGCCGCTATGAGAGGCAGGGGCTGGTCTACGTAAGGGGGTATAAGACGGATGAGACCGAGACTCCCTTCAAGCGGGGATATCTTCTGACTTGGTTGGATCCTGAGTCGCCTAGGAGGCAGGCAATCGCTGAGGCTATCGGGCGGACAGATGCGGTTCTTGAGGGGAGGGCTTCGAGCAGTCCGCTTATGGAACGGGTGCATCGAATAAGGGATATCATCTTGGAGCACTCTCAGCTACGGAAGCTTGTAAGCTCTACCTACATCGGGAATCATCTGGGGTGCAGTCATCATGAGCTGGAGCGTGGGTTAGAGAGGGCTCTCCAGCTCTACCCGGACATGAGGATGCTGAAGCTATTCGACGCCTACAGGTACTTCTACCACGATTCGCTGTTAGAGGCGGATCTGAACGCGGCCGTGGAGATGAAGAGGAACTACATCAGGATGGCGAAGGGGAGGGATAACAGGATCGGGCACAACTGGGAGGCGGTGGCCGAGTGGTTCATAGACAGGTTCACGACAGGCGCCCGGTTCTGGACTCAGCAGCACAGGAAGGGGGGCATGGATCCGAGGAGGATAACGCTTCATCTGCTCAAGGGTGTTGGTGGGCGTAGGAACGCCGCTGAGGTCGACCGCGTCTGGGAGGTGAATCCAGGAGTCTTCGCGCCTCCGATAACCTATGTCCTCAGCTGCAAGTGGGGCCTGGTGAGCAAGGGGCATGTGGACGACTTTCTCGAGGTTCTCAGGTGGAGCAAGGACTTCGGGGTGGACACTCCGGATGGGAGGGAGATCAAGCAGGGCGTCGTCGGCGTCTTCGCGGCGAGCAGCTTCAACCCCAGGGAGAACGTCCGGCTCAAGGACGAGTCGACCATCAGCTTGGCGCAGTACGCTGCCAGGCGTAATCTCCAGCTGGTGACGGCTGCGGAGTTCAACGTGAAGCTGAGGGAGCGCGGCTGTCCCAAGGGGGTGACGGTTCAGAAGGTGTGTAGGCTGGCTCGGGACGAGGGCGAGGTGAGGCGGACCCTGGACTACGTGTGGAGCGACTCAATGAATGCTTCTAAGATCCTCAGGGATCTTCAAGAGGGGAACGAGGACCTGTACAGGTTCGAGAAAATGCTAGAGGCTTAGTAGAATTATTCAAACACCTAATCTCTTGTCCGCACTAGAATCGGTATCTGAGTGGTTTCAAGAAATAAGATGGATGAGGTTTCTAGTTAGGGCTAGTTGCTATTTCTCTAGAATGCCTTTCAACTTCACTAACGATTTCTCGACATCTTTTTCGGCTATTCTCTGACCACCCGCTTTGTCAACGATTTTGCCAAGAACCGAGAAAGGCGAAGTGTAGTCAAACACGCTCGTTATTATAGTTCCCGTCTCTTTGGGTTTCAGGGTATATGACCTAATCATTTCAGGTTTGGCGCGCCCACCCGCTGAATGCCATACAATCTTCTCGTTTTTAAGACTCTCCGTGATCTCAAAATCATATTTTACATGCTCAGTTATGAGAGCAGTTGTACCCACTTTATACTTTTCTTCAGGAGTGTTAAACTCAGAAGTGTATTTTACGTTCTTCCATCCTTCCATCCATTCTACAGCCTTGTCGAAAGCAAGCATCTCCCAGACTTTTTCAGGCGGAGCTCTGATCTCGGTTGACTTCTCTATCCGAACCACTCAACCCACCTTTACGCGCGTTAGGTTCCACTGAACCCTTGTTAGAGTTACGATGAAACCTTGAACCTACTTGAGCGGATCGTTATTTAACATTTTACTCGGAGCTGAAAATACGAGTAGAAACCTATCCTATCGTCGTTCTGATCTAGATGGTTCTGGCCGCTCGCGGGATGGCCAGTCTCTATCATCTTTAGGAGGGATGAAGGAGGTTGGTTTTCACAAGCTATTGTTCGAGAACAACCAACGTTATACAATATTTACCTTCGAGCAAGAGACTGGAGTTACATCGTCGATTATAAACCTCTTAACAGCTTGCGCGGCATTTTTTGAAAGGAGTTAAATGATTATAATCTGTAGTACATGGGAAGATTAAAACATGAAAAAAGATTGGAAAGGAGGCATCATCGCGGAAGGACTGAGTGACCCAATGATTATCAACAAATTCTCAATTTATGGTGCTTCGATTAGCAAGAACGGCATGCCCGTTGACTATAATGGGAATGTTGGAAGATGGCACGGCTATGATGTAAGGTGTTCAAGAGAGGAGATCAACTCTATACAACAATATATCTTGCCTGGCTGGTATGCACACTTCTGGAAGGGCAAAAGAATGATAGTTGTTTTCTACGACAAACAATTCGAGATTGACAGGGATGATAAGAACACATGGAAAGAAGCCATAGAACACGGAAAGAAGCAAGGAATACCTGAAAATGAGCTTGACTTTCCAACAGAGTGAAAAAAAACTTGCGCATGCAATCGCGTAATCCAAAAAGCAGTGATGCGCGCGCTAATTTGTTCTCGCGATCGGCCTCGAAGGTGGTGGTGGGGCCTGTTCTGCGGCGTAGACGGCGAGTGCGAGGGCCCAGAAGCGGTCGTCGTGTGTTCCCTGGGGGTGATTGTAGAGGATCTTCCCTGAATTGAACTCGAAACGCTCCTCAATTGCAGACACGTCTAATCTACTTTAGCTTTTGGACCAAGCCTCCACCATGAGATCATGTGCCTCAGTGGCGATGTCTGGATCATCTATGAGGAATAGTTTTTCAATAACATATTCTTCGCCTTGATATCGTACATTCAAGTAAAGGGCTTCATTTCTAACCCACATCTGTAGATACCCGGCATCGTACTCAGTCTCAAATATCCTGATCTTGGTGATGTTCACCCACCCCATGTGAAAACGGGGTTCTGTACGGTTCATCAAGGAGCAAACATCGGGGTGCTTACCTTCTAGGATGACCTCTTCTTCCTCCCCTCTTGTCGCTGAGGCGATGAAATTCATGAACTTCAACTGATAGCGATCTGAAATAGGCCGGACGATATACCTTCCCTCTAGGTCATATGCCTCTACCGATGCTGACTTAGACTCTTCGAATGGAAGCAAGCCGAAATAGAATCTAACGTGAATCCCCCATCCGAAAGTCGTCGCGACCGACGCAGCGCTGAATATTATCAATAAAGCGAGTGCGAGGGCTATGCCAGTAGCCTTTTTCATTTTACTTCACAGATGTTATCCTGAAAAACTCTCTCCATTTCAACTATAAATGCATATCTTCAATTGATTATTACACCACGAATTTTTCAGATGACTCTTGCAAAGGCTTCGAGGGCGGCGGTGGGGCCTATTCTACGGCGTAGACGGCGACGGCCCATAATCTGTCGTCATGGGTGCCTTGGAGGTGGTTGAAGAAGATTCATCCGATCTTCGCGCGCTCTATCCTTGATTATCATACATTAGCTAGAACCAGAAGAACTTGTAGATGTGCCGTATCCAGACAACCAAGATGGCAAACTGGGCTATCATCGCGAATCCCAGCCCCACAATCGTCGTCATAATCTTTCTGGGAAGCTTCTCGATGGGGCCTCTCTGAAGCTGGCCGTAGAAATGTATTGTCAGGTAACCCAGGACCGACACAAGCAATATCTGCGGTGTCCGTAGACCAAACGATTCTAAGGAGGATGCTACAAACGGTGTCCTATATAGCAGAATCCCCATGTTATCAAGCGCAGCCACGCCGCTACCTGTGATGTGAAGGATAGCGAGTGAAAGCTCCACGCTCCGAATGGGTCTAAAAAGGAGAATCACCGGGATCCACAGCAGATTGTAAGACAAGATCCCTATCACGACATTCTCGTGCATCATGTATACCGCCGGGTTTTTCTCCAAGAAATCGTAAGAGAGCCGAGGGTCCAGTTTTATCATGATGGTGGAAACTGCATCTAACAAAAGTACAGACGCGGTTAGTAAAAGCAGGATCTTTTCTGTTCTATCCCATGGTCGAAGGTAGCTGGTTTTTATTCTGCTCAACATAGGTGCAGGTATTAGTTCTAATAGTTTTTAACAATTATAATCTTGAAATATGGTCTATTATCAAATATCTATGATCTCCGGCTTCACCTCTCTGAGGCCTAGAGCCTCCCCCAAGCCGTGATGCGTCCTTTATTTTCGTGGAGGATGTTACGGGCCTAATGGAAGCATGGAGTACGACTTCTTCTAATGTTCACTGTGTTCTAATCTGTAGTATAAAATACAATGATAATGTATACTATTTACAATGGCGGTTAAGCTCTCCTTTTTAACTATATCCGCTGCTTTCCTGTTACTTGGTATCATAATGGTATCTGCTCTCTCGATTCAAAATAAATCTGGTATAGTGACCTCATCCAACATCATCTTCCGATACGGGGTATCAGGAGCTGAGCACATGAACGAGCTGAATACGTTCAAGGGCGTTTTCATCAAAGACATGGTGAATAAAGACCCGGTAAAGACGAAGTTGGATTTCACACAGGAGGAGATGGACACAATCTACAAGAAAATGATTGATATTGATTTCTTCTCGTATCCCAAAGCCTTCCATCCAAAACTTGAAGGTGACGCCATAGGGGAGGTTATACCATTCTCGATCTACTATTTAGAATACAGAGACGGATCTCGAGTCAAGGTCGTACAATGGAATACAAAATATTGGGCTCCTGAAGATACAGAATATCAAAACCTCAAGGAACTCACCAGTCTGATAATTGAACAAATCCAAGACAAACCCGAGTATCAGAAATTGCCTGAACCCACTGCAGGATATGTATAATCAAATGAAGTAAAAAGAGCGTTCCTCACCCTAAAATAAGTAACAAGAAGGAGAACTAAAACAGTAAACCTATCGGTGGTTGTTCGATGTTTTGAAACACTTGTTCTAAAGAGTGGTATTATATCGAACATTGTAGTTTTATATGAAGCGAATGGTTGTGCGTTTAATGGATCGAAGGGTTCTTTTCGGGTCAGTGGTCATGGTGCTCGCTGTCGTGTTGATAGGGTCACTTAGTCCTAACATCTCCGACTGGTTGAAGGATACCACTGCAAGGTCTGATGTGCCCGTAGTTGAAGATAATGATGACATGGCTTCCCCGGTGGATGCGACGGTGGATGCCAGTAACAAGTTTGCATTCGATCTTTACGGTAGGTATGGCTCTAGCGGCGGGAACATCATATTTTCCCCGTACAGCATCTCGACGGCTCTTTCGATGGTTTACGAGGGCGCAGGAGGGGAGACAGCGGACGAGATGGAGGCTGTATTCCACTTCATCGAAGACCCCTTGGAGAGGAGGCCCGCGGTCGCGATGATACACAAGGTCATTAATGGGGAGGACAGGGACTACGAACTCGACACAGCTAACGCGCTGTGGATGCAGGAAAATTACTCGATACTACAAGAATACATTGACACGGTGGTGAACTTCTACGGTGGGGAGGCCAACTCCCTGGACTTCTCCGGGGCGCCAGAGGAGTCCCGTATCGTCATCAACGAATGGGTGGAGGAGAGGACTAAGGACAGAATCAAGGATCTGCTTCCGCTGAACTCGATTAATACTAAAGTTGTCCTTGTCCTGACGAACGCGATCTATTTCAAGGGCGATTGGCTCATCGAGTTCGACGTTGAGAGTACGAGGAAGGAGGAGTTCCACGTGAGCCTCACAGAGAGTGTGGAGGCAAACATGATGAGTCTACTGGGGGAGAGGTTCAATTACACCGAGACAGGCGATGTGCAGGTCCTGGAACTCCCCTACACTGGAAAAAACGTCTCGATGATTATACTTCTCCCCAAAGGGAACAACCTTAGCGACATCGAATCGACTCTGTCCTGTGATGAACTTGGTGTATTGATCGACGGGCTGAAGGAGACCGCGGTCGATGTCTACCTACCCAAGTTCACATTCGAGACTAAGTACTTCATGAAGGAGGACCTCATTGAGATGGGCATGCCAACCGCGTTCACTCCCTCGGCCAACTTCACAGGGATAACGGAAGTGGAAATGCTGTTCATAGATGTGGTGATTCACCAGGCCTTCATAGAGGTCAACGAGGAGGGCACCGAGGCGGCTGCCGCCACTGGTGTAGTGATGAAACGATCCGCAGCGACGTCTCCAAGCGAAGTGTTCCGCGCCGATCATCCTTTCATCTTCATAATACAGGACAGGATCACCGGCATTATCTTGTTCATGGGACGGGTAATGACCCCAAGTTAAATTTATATGAGCGCGCTAAGGATTAGAAGAAAATGAAAAATTAAATAACTCTTGCCATTGGCCTAGAGGGCGGCGGTAGGGCCTGTTCTGCGGCTTATACGGCGAGGAAGAGGGCCCAGCATCGACCGTCGTTAATTCCGTTGGAGTGATTTAACTGAATCTGTTCACACTAAGATACCCAAGCTTGCGCATTAATGTCTTTATAACACTCAAATTATCAGAAAAAAGGGGATTATGGAAAAAGATCTGATTAAGTCAATGTTATCGGCAAAACTTTTACAGAGCTCACAGTTTCGTATAGGATATTTACTGTGCTTTTCAAGACTAGATTTATCTTTGCGATGCTTATTGTGCCAATAAGAGGTAACCCAGTGTCAATCTCGATTGGGAAATAGGTTACGATATAAACGTCATAGAGATTGTTACCAGCCTTGATGACATCGTAATTATTCCAAACAAGAGAGGGCATCTTAGCATTGATCAATGATGCGAGAGCGTTTTTCACGGCGGTTTGACCCACAATCGCTATCCAAGTGACGATCTTATTTTCAGATTTCTTCAATTCGTCGAAAAGCCCATCAGTTAAGGTATCTGCGATATATCCTCCAGGTTTAGCCACTTCTTTTTTTAGTATTTCGTATGCCTTTGTCTCTTCTATTCGTGTTTGAGCTTGTGTTAATTCGCTTTGAATTGAATTTATGTCTGACCTGATCGTATTAAGATCGCTGGTTAATTTGCTGACCGTCGATGATAGTGATTGTACAGTATTTGAAAACCCTTGGAGAGAGGAGATTTGGGTCTGTATTGTGGAAATGTCGCTAGTTAATTCGTTAATAGAGGATTCTAATGAGGATAGCTTCTGAGAGAACTCGTCTATTTTCGTATCGACCATGGCAGGGTAAATGAAGTAATATCCTGCTCCGGTGCCAATGCAGGCTCCTATTACTAATCCAATAAGAATATATCCAGTTGTGCTCATACAGTATCGCTTCTTCAAAATTTATAGTTTAATAAATATAAAATTAACTTGTCCAGAAACGCTCAATTATTTATATTAAATTACCTTCGCTATGGGCCTTGAGGGCGGCGGCGGGGCCTGTTCCGAGGCGTAGACGGCGAGTGCAAGGGCCCAGAAGCGGTCGTCGTGTGTTCCCTGGGGATGATTATAGAGGATCTTCCCCGTCTTGCCGAGCTCGTATCGTTCGACGTTCAACTCATGAAATAGGTCCGGGTCAAATGGTATGTGCAGGATGGGCCTCAGGCTCATCGGGTTGCCTTCCTCCGTCATGCAGCCCTCGGGGCACGTGGTCCTCCAGGTCCCCTCGAGGGTGTCGACGTGGCCCTCCCATCCGCAGCCGGGGCAGACGGCGCTCCTCATATTCTCCTTGAGGCAGGTGGCCATGGACTCCTTGGACAGGTCCGTGAAGTTGACGCCTGTGACGTGGCGGAGGCCCCCGTTCTCCATGTCCTCGACGATGTAGTCCCCGACCCCGGTCTCGTCGGCGTAGACGGCCCATACGCTCCTCCAGTTGTCCTGGATCACCTTCATGTAGCCGATCACGGATCCGTAGCTCGTCTCAAGGGGGAACTGGTGACAGTGGCGGAGGTAGAGGTGGCCCTTCAGCCTCTCAATTACGGCGACAACGGATGGATCCTGGTGCTTACCGAAGTCGGCGCCGACGTAGAACTCGCCGCGCGCTGTGCGCATAGCATCCAGGTACTCCAAAGCGGAGTCCTGGGCGAGAGTGATCAGGCTCGTCGGTAGCCAGACGTTCTGGTCCTCCGTCCACTCGCAGAGCATCTCCCGCTTCCACCGGGCGGGGTCGCCCTGGAGCTGCTCCTGGATCTGGGCGACGATCTCGGGGCTCAGGGGCCCCCGGGGGGCGTGGAGCTCCTCAGAGTAGGGGACCATATGGGTGCTGAACTGTTCCTTATCCTTCCATTCGTGGAACATTTTGTAGAAGACAGAGTCGGTGTTCCAGGGCGTGGACTCGGCGATTAGGTAGCCGTTCGTCGTGTTAAGGGTAAACAGGACCGCTGTGTACAGGTCCTCGTCGTCGCGGATGAAGTTGCACTCCATGAGGTAGATCACCTTGGCGGTGTGGCCTCGGATGGTCTCGGGGATCGGGGACTCCGCTAGGATCTGGCTGCCGTTCCTGAACCGGACGATGGTCCTGAGCACGTTCCTGTCGCCGACGGCGGTCTTAAAGAGCTCGGGGTTCCGGATCTTCATCCTGTGCAGGTGCTCCCCGAGGGCCTTGAAGGCGATGTTCTTTACTTGGTCGAACTTCGGCGCCGTTACCAGGATCAGGCTTCCTGGGTACTTGAATCCAAACCAGATGAGCTTGGCCATTCCGTTGAAGGTCTTACCGGTCTGCCGGGCCTGGACGTTCGCTACGAAGTGAGACTCATCCCTGAGGAATGGCCACATGTACTGGTAGGGCTCGTAGCCCAGCCAACTGCGACAGAACTCGACGGGATCGTCCGGGACCTTGATGGCGTCCTCGGCGTCAAGCCTCAGGTTTTCCCGCTCGAATTTTCTCAGCAATTCTTCTCTTGAGCTTCTCAAGCTCCTCTTCAAGGGTCTCCACCTGCTCGTCGGTCACAAGGACATAGCAGACCTTGATAGCCCGGATAAGGATGGACATCGCCTTGACCTGGATCTCCTCGAACCCCTCGGGGTCACTGATGATTTGGTCGCACTCCTGCATCAGACGTTCCAAGCGCTTTATGTAGAGGCGCCTCTTCTTGCGCGGGTCAATGCGGACTCTGCGCGGCGTAAGGCTGATCCGAACTCGCTGCCTCTTGTCACGTACCCTCGCCACCTCCGTCGCCTCATCATCGTCCTCACGGCCCTGAACAGCAGCGTCATGTCGTCCGCCAGCCCCGGCCACCCCTGCCTTATCCAACTCATAACGTTCCTGGTCTCCTGGTTCTCCTCCGCAGTCTCTATCCACGCCTCGAGCAGCCCCCTCTCCCTGTCTGTAAAGATACGTCTACGCATCGTGAACACCGTCTAAAACTTGGAATAACAAGTAGCTTGTTATTCCGGTTTTCACCGGCCAAGATGGGCCCTCCTCACGAGTGGGTTTCTCTCCTCCCTTGTCGTGGTCTCCGGCTCCATGCTCAGGGCCTGGACGAGGACGATCTCGAGCTCGCTCAGCTGGATGAAGAGGTCTATGGCCTGAAGCCGGACCGTTTCCTCCTCCGACTTCATAAGTATCTTCGCGGCCTTCACCGCCTCTCGGACGTCCTTCAGCTTCTCCCTATAGGCCTTTTCCGTCGTCTCATCCATTTCAATCCAACTCCCCTTCGATCCAGTCTCTGCACCAGTACAGGTACACCTTCGTCTCGCTGAGGACGCTCAGGATGCTGAGGCACCTGGCGAATCGTTTCCTAGGCTGATTATGGAGCCATTCCCTGAACTCCGCCTTACTGGCGTAGGGGCGACCTGTGCTCATCAGCCGCTTATAGTAATGGGTGCCCACGTTGAGAAGGATCCTCCCGACCTCGAAAAATTGTTCTGGGGTTAGCTCCATAAGGCGCTGGAGACCATAGGATTCGGAGGCCAACATGACGGGGTTGAATCCCAGGACTCGGAGCCGTTCAATCGCATCAAGGACAGAGGCGTCTGGCTTTTTCTCCAGGATCCTCTTCATCCTGGCGTGCTCGGCGAAGGGGTTGTACTGGGCCATTACGGCGGTGAGTTCCACGTGGCGACGGCCGCAGAGGGGAAGGGTCTCTTTGACCAGGCGGTGGCCCAGGCCCGTTGTCCTGTACTTCGGGTGGACGATGACCCGGCTGATGATGGTCCAGTCTCTGTTCAGCTCCTCGACGGTGGGCTTGTAGCCGACGGCCTGTTTCCTGCCGGCGGTGATAATGGGCGGATAGCTGTAGGCGATGACGCCAACGAGCTCGTCGAACCGCTCCATGGCGAAGAACTTCAGCGGCACCGGGACCCGGCTGTCCCTATAGTGGAGGTATGCCAGCTTTTTGTAGTCCTCCTTTGAGCCCTCCCTGACTGTGATGTCCCTTGAGATGGAGCACATCGGAGCCTCGCGGTTGAACCTGTAGTCGATGTCTATCTCCTCTCCCCAGCCTTTCCGGATCAGGATCGAGGGGTTGAGGTCCTCCTCGAGGTCGGTGTGGGTGGTGGCCACCACAAGGGTGGCGAGAGCTCGGCGGGCGAGCTTCTGGATGTTGAAGGCGACGATCTTCGCCGTTGTGCGGTCGAGGGTGCTGCAGAACTCGTCCGCCATCCAATACTTGTTTCCGGAGTCGATCATCCTGGCGATCTTGTACCGGTATCGCTGGCCGTCACTGAGTTGACTATAGTTTCTGAGGAAGAGAAAGGCGTCGTTGAGGCCGGCCTTTGATAGGAGGGTGAGGGCCTCCCTAAAGGTGGCGCCGACGGTGTCGATGATAGGTAGATCCGTAGGTATATCGACGTCGGCGATGTTAACGGCCTCCTCGCCCAGGTCCTCCTCGAGGGCCCTAAGAAGCACCGACTTACCGGACCCGGAGTCGCCGGTTATGTAGACTACGTCTCCCTCGGCGAGGCGGAGCTCGAAGTCCCTGTAGATGACATGCTCCTTCTCCTCGTCGACGCCGAGGCCGAAGGCCTCCGCCACCTCTACGGTGCGATCGGTGAGGGGCGCTCGTGTCTTGAAGCTGACGTCGTATACATAGCAGCCCCGGTCCTCGTCGTAACGCCGGGCCCTCCTCCTGGCCTCGAACCTTCTCGACATCAGGGGGCCTCTCTGTATCCGAACAGGGCCCCGATGAGACTGCCGACGATCAGCATTATTCCGTTGAAGATCACGTCGTTCCACTCGCCTAGGAAGATCATGTATACGATCTCCAGGACGACGAGTCCGACGAAGAACACTATCATGAGGGCGATGCTGATGACGAACCTCTCCGATGGGGACTCCTTCTCCTCCACCGCGTCAACGCGGCGGACACCGGTCGCCTCCTCGGCGGTCCTCGCCCGGGTCAGGGCCCGTCTCAACCAGTCAAGCACGGATCTCCACCTCCCTGAAGTCATCCCTGTCGTATCGCCGCAGCTTTATGCGACGACCCTGGAAGTTGAGCTCGGGGACCAGCTCCTTGGCCTCCTCGCAGGGAATGACGAGCCATATCTCGCCGACGAGCTCCACGGGGATCCTGGAGACTCCCCATGCCTTCTTGCCCTCCACGATGTCCTTGCTGAGGACGAGCATGGGGTGCCTGCCGACGACACCGAGGTAGAAGCCCCAGTCCTTCATCCAGCAGACGTCTCCGAACTCCTCCATGAAGCCCCTGATGTCCGAGGCGTCTCGCCACCTAACGATGACGAAGTCGCCCCGGCTGAGATCATCTATGCTGACTCGTTTCATCTCAATCAATCCACCAAGTCTATTTCGAGGTCCTCGAGCTGCTGAAGTACCGCCCTGCCCTTGTCCGTGATCTCGTAGAGTCCCAGAATCCGATAATCGCTGCCCCCGTGGGTACGTTTCTTCGTCTCGTGGAACTCTATGAGCCCCTTCTCCAGAAGCGGCTTCAGGATCTCGCGGAAAGTGCTCCACGAGGTGTTGGTAGCGTACATCATTCGTGTGGGGACATTCGGCTCAAGACAGGACCTAAGAACCTCTGTAGATATTTCGAGCCTGCTCCTGCGCCTTCTATTGTATTTTTCCCCACGTTTCATTGCTCAGGTCTCCGTGCCGGCGATCATTATCGTCATGCTGAAGCTGTCCACGCCCGTTATCCCCGCCGAAACCGTCAGCGTCATGCTCGTCATCCTGAGCTCCCCCACGGCGACCACGGCCCCGTCCGCTTCCCAGATCAGATCCAGGTACTGCTCGGCCACGACAGGCGTCCAGTCGGTTACGTTCATATCCATCGTCAGCGAGACGTCTCCGTCGTTTACGACGTAGAAGTTGACCGTCCTGGAATCGCCGGGCTCCAGCTCGCCCCAGTCAATCTCCGACACCGGCTGCGTACACGCCTCGTCCCAGTAGAGCTGGAAGCTGATCACCGGCGGAGGGGGCGGGGGCGGCGGGACAACTACTCTACCGGTCCCGGGGACGTAGCGCTCCGTCCTCAGCAGGCCGACGACGATCATGGAAACGTCCACGGCCAACAGCGCGCAGAGAACGAAGACGACGGCATAAACCCTACGTGCGGACTTCCTGCGCCTCTCCTTCTCCTCTTCGAGCCTGAGCCTTTTGTACATACGACTCAGATTTTCCGCCCCCGTAGGGGTCAGGGCGTATACCGCCCTGCGCCTCTCATCCCGCCTCTCCTCCACCAACCCGTTCTCGATCAGGGGCTCGAGGTGCGTTCTCAGGGATCGCAGCGAGAGTCCGGTCTCGAACACCAGGCCTATGGGCCTCTTAGGCTCCCTCAGGCCGTCCAGTATCCCGGCCCTTACAAGCTGCGCATCCGATACATCTCTCTCCATTTTCTCATCTCCAATTTTGATCACAACACGTTCACGGTCCCGAGCTTCTCCCTGCGAAGCTCCTGCTCAATGGTCCGCCTAAGATCGGCGGGCA
>Ga0209636_10005076_pt1 | contig 13456 bp, 14 predicted proteins | sample DeeMarSWOR152_54_FD_187464 | JGI IMG/M metagenome (GOLD analysis project Ga0209636, IMG submission 187464) | Marine sediment microbial communities from White Oak River estuary, North Carolina - WOR-1-52-54 (SPAdes) (version 2) | ecosystem: Environmental > Aquatic > Marine > Intertidal zone >...
CTGGTGGAAGCCAATGTTACCATTGATCACTACCAGGTTCGTAGCATACGTATCAAACGGTGCAAGTAGGTTGAAACCATAGGCAGTTTTGTGTAGATGCGCTGGGCCAAAAGCCGGCCACCAATTAAAGAAGTCATTCGTATATGGACCCCATATAGGTGATTCGTAAAGTTCGTTCTCATCAGCGGTACCAGCATCATCGCCAGTGAAGACATAATATCCACCGCCGAACATCACTGGTAGCGTAGGTGGAGCATAGGAGGCTTTACCCATGTAGTGCATTCCTTTGTAGTCGACCGTCTGAACATCAGTGACCTCAGACTGACCCAGCATCATGGTGAACTCACCGTTTAGGCTGAATCCCGCAATCGGGCCAACATCGAGTCGGCCGCCGACCCACATCGGGTCATCCTTCATTTCAAGCATTAGCGTATCTATCTCAACCGTACTCGATATTGTTCTCCAGAAGCCATACGGTGACAGCCTGACGCCGCCTTCCATGAATTTGGCGGTAAAATAGGCACCAAATAGATCGAGGTCGTCCTCAACCGGGCCCATGCCTGCACACCAGCAGCCGCCATTCTCAATCAGACGATACCAGGAAAGGTCATAATCAATGACATCGGTACTGCCATAGAATTTAACGCCCATGGCACCATCTTCACCACCGTCAAAGACCTGGCCTGGATAGAGTACATGCATTTTGCCGGCGCGGAATGACAATGGGCTGTCAAACAATTTAGCAAAGTCGATATATGCCTCGCGTACGCCGACATTCTCACCCGGTGTTCCGCCCTGATCACCTTCAGCGGTTATTGGGTGCACACCAAATGTACCCCAGCCGCCCACGGTTACTTGACTCGAAACACCAGCACCAAAATCAGCGTGAATGCCGATGTCGGCATGCATATAGAAGAATTGATCACCGTAGTCGTCTATTTCGCTATCAAAATCGCCATTTTGCCAGAAGAAACTGTAGAGGTAAAACATACCATTGTTTGTGATTTCCGGCTTTGCAGCGAAAGCCAAGGAACCCACAAAGATTGATAATATTACACAAAGCAACTTGTTACTCATCTTTCCTCCTTAGTTACTAAGGTTTTGTTGGCTTCATTACGCCATTTTCATCCCGTTTCAGCGGATATGGCTGCTTGGGCAGCGGCGCACCGGGCATTTCTTCAACCGAAACACCATATTTCCAGTCGGGTGGGCAGATAGCAATGTAGCGCGCATATCCTCCTGTTCCACCCATTGGTTTTGCGAACCCGATAGCAATGAGCGCACCTGCTTCAGGCACCATGTCCAAACGTGCTACACCCTCTGCCTGGCAGAAGTGATTGTGCATCAGCCAATACTCACCTTCAAGATTTGGTGTAGTATCGGTATCCAATGGTTCGTGCCCATGGAATAAGATGTAACGCTCGTTCTGTAAGAATTTAATTGCTTCCAAACCTACCCCAGGAAATGGAGTCGCACCGCATTTCTCCTTGTCCGGCCATTTCTTGTACCAATCCGAACGCACCATCACGACCGAACCTTTCGGAATCTTGCCGTACTTCTTCTCCCACGCCTTAATATCATCCATTCCAAGATGATAACCAGGTGTCTTTGCAACCTTATCGGCAATATTGATCACCACCAGAGGCCGTAAGCAATATGTAGCAGGCAGGTCACTAATTGTTGCACCGTACTCATCCCAATGCGAGGGCGGGTCCAGCTGTGTTCCGTACTGATCAGTGGGAATCCAATATGCAGTAGCCACGAAGCCGTGTTTCGCGTAATCATAGACATCACCGATTGACGCATAATCACCCAGGTCTGCGCCGGCTTTGCATGCTTCGAATCTCGCGTTACCGAAACCTGGCCATACAGGAATGGTAGGGCTGAATGCATGGGTGAGGTCGACATACTTACATTTCATTAAGTACTTGTTGTACACATCCCACAGGTTCATCTCTTCCGCCTTGAGACTGCCCAGGGTCAGTACGAATAGTGACCCCAGCAGAACTAGGCATATGCTTTTTTTCATTTGTCACCTCCTCTTATATTGGCAATACGTCTACTGATTTTTATCCACCACCTCCTTTCACATATTTTTTTTCTTGATAGTTCTGGATAGGCAATAACCAAGGCCGCCATACAATACAAGACAGCCAACTACAAGCATTATTATTGCCGAAATTGGCATATATTCCTCCCATCCATTTTTAGCAATTATACAAAAAATTCTTTAGAAGTCAAGGGTTTTGTGACACTTCGCCTACTTGGGCTCAGAGGCATCCCCAAAGCCGGATTTCGCCTTTATCGACATAAGCACTAAAGACAGCACAATGATGCCGATGGCAATAATGACACCGATTAGCGTTGCCCAAGCAGGGTAGCCGCCATATCCCTTCTGTACGAGCGTGACAATATTCAAAATAAGGGACACGCCAAGAATAACTGGCGTGATTATCATGATGCAAATATCCCACCATTTCCCGATACGAAATTCGGATACCTCGTTCACGTATTCACGCATTTTCTGAGCCTTGTATATGTAGCCGATGACAATACACTCAAGCAATCCGACAAGGGTCAAGCCAAATGTATTGGCAAAGTAATCAATAATATCAAGCCAGTAATAACCGCCCCGCGTGGTGAACACAATACCGATGAGGAAACCACACACACATACAATCGGCAACACCCATTTCTTGTTGAATCCCCACTTGTCGGTGAATCCGGCAACAAAAGGCTCGATCTGAGAAAAAGCCGAATCGATTCCCAAAGTCAGCAATAAGAGAAAGAAGAGAATACCGAAGAATGCGGGGATGAAAGGTAGCAAGCGTATTGCCGTCGGGTAGGTAATAAAAGCAAGCCCAAATCCTGATTTAGTCACTTCCGGTACCCCGACGCCCATTGCTTGTGCCAGATAGCCAAGAATCGAGAAGACAGCAAAACCGGCAAAGAAACTCGTCCCGCAATTTGCCAATGATACAATAAAGGCATTGTTAGCAATATCACTTTTCTTAGGCATATAGCTTGAGTAGACGATCATCGTACCCATGGCCAGCGACAGAGTGAAGAATATTTGCCCATACGCGGCAAGCCAAACCCGGGCATTAAGCAGGACCGAGAAATTCGGGGTCAGATAGAACTTCAAACCTTCAATTGCCCCCGGTAGGGTCAGTCCTCGAATCACCATGATAACCAGAATCACCCATGGTGTTATCACGGTATAGAATACGATCTTGCTGAGCGCTTTTAATCCTTTAAAAAGACTCAGATATATCGCTAACCAAACAATTGCCAGACCTATTACAATCGGCCAGCGAATACCGCCCAAAATACCTGGACCACCACTCATCTGCAGAAAATCTCTCTCGAAGAATGTCGTGGCATCAGCCCCCCAACCTAGATTAAAGGCGTATGTAATGTAATCAACGCACCATGCCATGATTACCGGATAGAAAAGAAAAATGAGCATGACCACCATGAGTGACAGCCATCCTATCCACTCTACACCTTTACGCACTTTAGCAAAAGCCGTGGGCGCTCCTGCCTGCATTTTTCTGCCCAATCCATATTCTAGCATCATCAGGGGAATACCTGCGGTAAGCAGGGCGATAAAATAAGGAATAAGAAATGCCCCGCCCCCATTCTCATAACATATATAAGGGAAACGCCAGACATTACCAAGACCTATGGCTGCACCTATGGAAGCAATGATGAAACTAGATCTTGATGTCCATCTTTCTCTGCCTTCATTCATTTTACCTCCCTTTGCATTGTACCAATCGGCCCGAATTCACCAATATCAAACACATAGCCGGATGCCGGCCGTTCTATCTATAGGTATTATGGATGTTCAGGAAATCCACTAACAGGGAAAACCCGGTTTCTTTTTTGCCAGCACCTGGGCCAACGATCGTAACCTTACCTAATACGTCGGTCGCGAAGGTCAACGCATTGGTCACACCCGTGACATGGTAAAGAAAATCATCAGTGCCTACAATTTGGGGTGAAACCTCAGCCTTAACCTTCCCACCTTCTTTAAAAGCTTGACCAACAAGCCTGTATCTCTTGCCCTCTTTCTTTGCTTTTTCAATATCATCGACCGTTATTTCGGTTATACCCTGGGTCGGCACGTCCGTAGGTTTCAAATCACCGCCCATAAGAACATTAGCAAGAATCACGATTTTCGCCTGTGCATCCCAGCCCTTCACATCTGCATCGGGCTTTGTTTCGGCATAACCGAGGCGCTGTGCTTCTTTGAGCACCACATCATAACTTTGACCTTCGGCCATTTTGGTCAAAATATAATTAGTGGTTCCGTTCATAATTCCTTTTACTTCCCTGACATCGGCACCGGCCAGCGTTCCAAGCACCAGGTTTAGAGCTGGCGTTCCGCTTAGCACCGTGCCCTCAAACTTCAATGCCACACCATTCTTACGCGCGAGCTCAATTAACTCTCTATAGAATAGCGCAATCGGCCCTTTGTTCGTTGTGATAACATGCTTCTTCGCACTCAATGCCGTTCTTATATGCGTGATGCCTGGCTCACCGCTTTCAATATTCGTTGGGCTTACTTCAACGATTATGCTGGCGTTGCTGTCGGTTATAGTCTTTACGCTATCCCAACCCTTGATACCTCGGTCGTATTTCTCGATATTACCATCCCTTTCCACCAGTGCTAAAATCCTATCCAGATCAAGACCCTCTTCTTGACATACGCAGCCCTTGACTGGGTCGGATATGGCCGTTACGGTATAATCAAGGCCGAAATTATTCTTAAGAAATTCTCTTTTTTCCTTGAGTAGTGACGCAAGACCTTGTCCCACAACTCCAAAACCAATGAATGCCAACTCGTAACTCATAGTTCCTCCTTGCTGAAATCTATAATGGTCGGTCTTGGCAAATTTCGATTACACATTAATCACTGGCTATTTCTTTTATCCCGTGATTACTCGCCCGTGTGATAATAGTCTCGCTGTCGATCTTTTCTTCGGCAAAAGCTTGCTTCATTATTTCTGCGATTTCCTTTGTGCGCGCATTGTCACAGATAGCAAACACGGACAAACCACCGCCACTCACGTTACAACCAAAGGCACCGCCATCGAGTAATTTCCTTTTAATATTGCTATAACCAGGGATTGAGCGGGACCGGACAGGCTCGGAGATATAGTCTTTGTTAATGACATTACCCAATTCTTTGATATCACCAATCATTATTGCATGGACGACACGGGCGCACAATGAGAGTTGTTCTTTGATGACATCTAGATCCATCGTAGGGGGGATCAGCATGCGCGTTGTACGCTGCTTTTTCCTCATAATTCCTATAACAACAGGAATTTCTGGAACATCTATTTTTACCGCTTCAATGGGTTTGTACTGCTTAACAATAACAAAACCGCCCAGCATCGCTCCGGCGACATTGTCGGCATGTGCAACACTACCCGAGGCAATCTCGCCGCGACTCGCAATCTCAATCATTCTATTAATACTGAGGTTCAGACCAAGCAGCCTGTTCAGACCATACACTGAAGCCGAAGCACACGCTCCTGACGATCCCAAGCCAGCCCCCACTGTTATTGTCTTCCTCGGCTCAATAAGCACGCCTGTATTGCTGTTCAATTCCTTCAGCAGGTCGATTATTGCCAGCCCAGCGCAATTTTTCTCTGGATCCTCAGGTATGTCCTCACGACAGCCATCTGTTTTTATCGTGATCGACTTTGTATCACTGACCTGCATGTGCAACTCAACGTATGGTTGCTCAAGTGCAAGTGAAAATATATCAAAACCCGGCCCAAGATTGGCGATAGTGCTGGGTGCTCTCAGAGTTATTGATGTCAAATCAGATTCCTGTCTTTTAAAACCTTTTTCAACTTCTCCTTTTTCGGATCACTCAGTCCGGTGAGCGGAAGCCTCAATTTACCACCTGGTAAGCCCATCATGTTCAGAGCCTCCTTCACCGCTATGGGATTGGTCTCAGATCTGAGAATTTCGAACAGGGTGTAGTATCTATAATGTAATTCCTGTGCCTTATCCTTCTCTCCCTTTGTGTAGTATTCATAGATGTCTTTCATCACACCCGGCACGACATTGCCGGCAATTGCGAAATTGCCATGGCCACCAAAACATAATAGAGGATATAATGTAGTATCCTTACCCGTGAATACACTAAAGTCCTCATCTTTAGTAAGATAGATGATCTTGGCAATGTGATCCAGCGCTTTGACCCCTTCTTTTATGCCTGCGATATTAGGGTGATGCGCTAATCTTGCTGTACCTTCGGGTGAAAGATTTACCACCACCCTGCCCGGTGAGTTATGGATGAGAATCGGAACCCTTGATGCATCGGCGACTGTTTCGTAGAACTGAACTATCCCATCTTCTTTCGGTAAAGCAAGGTAGGGAACAAAAACCGAAACATAGTCACATCCAATCTTCTTGAATAAATCTATTCTCCCCAGGGTAGCTGTCACACTACTCGTGCAAGTATCGGGAATGACCACACATTTTCCATTCACCTCTTCGACAATAATCTCCATTACCCGTGCGATCTCTTTATCTGATAGCAGACTATTCTCTCCAGTTACGCCTAAGGGCGCGATTCCGTATACACCGGCCTCAACCTGTCTTCTTACGATTGTTCTTAATCCCTCCTCATCTAAACTGAAATCTTCCTTGAATGGAGTAACGAGCAGTGTATTCGTTCCTTTCAACATATTCTTTTCCTCCTCATTTCTGTTGCCATCCGCATTATAGCAGCGTACCCAACGCTGTCAATAGCAGACGTCACTTCATTATTTTAACTCGAAGGTTTCTCACAAGTTAAAGCACACCACCTTGGGCTCGGTTTGCTCAAGTAAAGAGAACTTGATGCCTTCACGACCCAATCCGCTGTTTTTCACGCCACCAAAAGGCATCTGATCCAATCGATAATCGGTCGAGTCATTAACAATCACACTACCGAAATCCAGCTCATATACTGCCTTGAATGCCTTGTTGATATCCTGGGTAAAAACCGCGGCATGTAAGCCGTAATTCACGCTATTGGACCGCCTGATCGCATCATCCAGATCACGATATTTATACATCAATACCACAGGACCGAAAACCTCTTCGACTGCCAGCTTTGCAGTTTCCGGTACATCGACCATTACCGTGGGATCATAGAAAGTCCCTTGCCTCTTGCCACCAGTAAGTATCTTGCCTCCCTGCTTTACCGCATCATTCACCCATTCTTCAACGCGCTTCGCTTCTCTCTCATTGATCATCGCACCCATGTCAGTATCTTCTTTCAATTGATCTCCAACCTTCATCTTCTTGGTTTTCTCAACGAATGTACTCAAGTAACTATCGAATATCGTCTCGTGGATGAACATACGCTGCACGCCAATGCAGTTCTGCCCGACTGCCCAAAAAGCTCCGGATACTGATAGGTCGACAGCTTTAGTCATATCCGCATCCTCGCAGACAATCACCGGGCAATTACTCCCGAGTTCCATGGAGATCTTTTTCAAACCCGAAAGCTTGAGGATCTGCACGCCGGCTTCAACACCGCCGGTCAAGGTGATCATGCGAACTGCTGGGTGAGAAACAAGCACATCACCAATTTCCGAACCACGGCCCGTAACAATATTCAATACTTTTGGTGGTAACCCCGCAGCCATGAATGCTTCACCCAATTTCAATGCTGATAACGGCGTATCAGTTGCTGGTTTGAGTACGACAGAGTTACCAGCGGCGATTGACGGTCCGAGCTTATGCGCTACCAAATTAAGCGGATCATTGAACGGCGTGATCGCAACGATTACTCCTATCGGAAAGCGGTAGTAATAACCGACCCGATTCTCACCACCCGGAAAGCTGTCGAACGGAATGGTTTCACCCAAAGTCCTACGGGCTTCTTCGGCGGAGATACTGATCGTGTTGATGCAGCGCGCGGTTTCTTTACGTGCTTCCCTTATCGTCTTGCTACCCTCGCTCGCAATCATCTTCGCAAAATCTTCGAAATGCTTTTTTAGATAATCGACAACGCCCCATAGTATTTCCATTCTTTTGTGCACAGGCATTTTTTTGCTCGTCTGAAATCCTTCCACGGCCGACTCGATGGCTTTCAACACATCTTCTTTGGTACCTGCAGGTACGTGATCGATCACTTTTCCATCAAATGGTCTGTAGACTGGAATTTTTCCTTTCTTATCTACCCATTCACCACCGATCAACATTTTCATATAATCCTCCTTGATTGAGTATCAGTGCCGATATTATCAAATAAAGTTTTGCAAATGAGTTTAGTTTGTTTGTGCAACCTACAATTTTATAGTATATCGAGTTACCACGCCGTGTCAAGTTCACCGCTGTTATTTTCTTTAGATTTAAGTCTATATGTATGCAGTACAAAAATCAGAAATCCTGGAAATGCGTCTTAGAGGCCTGTATTTGGCGTAAAATGAGGATTACGGTGAGAATGATGATAATACCTATTAACATTAATGACCGACGCCAATGGAAGAGAAAAAAATAGAGCACAACAAACCCGACGACCGCACCGGTGTTGATCTTTGAGCTAAACCAGGCCTTCAAAGAAAAATACTTGGCAAGAACACCTCCGATGATCGCCGCGCCAAGCGCGTAGGTGAACTCGATCGGCGTAAGCCCGACAAAAACACCCATCGCCGTCATCATACCTTCCCCGCCGTCGAGATTCATGTAAATCGGCCAACAATGGCCGACCACGGACAAAATACCTGATATACCAGACACCCATATTGGGAACCCTAATGAACTTGCCAAAAATACGGGCAAGAATCCTTTTCCGAAATCAAGCAATACCACTAATGCACCAGCGCCTTTGCCGACTTGGGTGATAACATTCGCCGCGCCCGGGTTTCGCGAACCTACCGCACGGATATCTACTCCTTTTAACCATTTGGTAATAAGAAAAGCAAAAGGTATGGAACCAAACAAGTAGGAAATAATGAACAGTAAGATCACCATAGCGATCTTTTCCTTGAATTACACATCGTGTCGCATTATAGTCGAAATCATCCTACAAAGTCAAGGCCCGGGGAATAGGCATAACATTCTTCACAAAAGATCCATGATACATGATTCATGATAAGCCTTGTCTGCACTCGGGAATAGACGAATCTCAGAAGTGCAAAAGTGCATGCCTGTCCCCAAAATTAATACACTTGACTCGAGGTTTTTCAGCAGTAGTATGTATATTAACGGAGAAATCATGAAACATAAAATAACTGGAAAACAGCCTAATTCGAAGTTGTGTCTGGTCTGCGGTATGAAGAATCCATTCGGTCTGAAGGCGTTCTTCTACGAAACAGAAAAAAAAGAACTCATTGCGATTTTCAACACATGTGAAGAACACCAAAGCTATCCAGGCAGGCTGCATGGCGGTATTACTGCGGCCATTCTGGACGAAACAATCGGCCGTGCAATTCTCATGCATCATGAAAAGGAGATCTGGGGCGTTACTGTTGAGCTCAAAATACGTTTCAAAAAACCAATACCACTTGACCAGGAACTCAAGGTCGTGGGTCGCATTACCAAGGAAAGCAATCGTCTGTTTGAGGGCACCGGCGAGCTAATACTCCAGAACGGTGAGATCGCCGTAACCTGCGAGGGTAAGTATCTTAAACTGCCGCTGGATGGCATCGCTGATTTTGACCGAGAGGAAAACGAATGGCGCGTGGTTCCTTCAGATAAAGATCCTACACCGGGGACACGCATAAACTTATAAAAAAAGATCCATGATACAAGATCCACGATTCGTGATAGCAGTCGCATCCGCCAGAGAATAGGCGAAGCTCAAAACTGTATACCTGTCCCCGGAGAACACAGGACCTTACTGAGGCAGAAAATCAATTGACAAATAAACCATATTCAATATAATAAAGTAATTCCTCGGTAGCTCAATGGTAGAGCATCCTCTGCCAAAGGCGGACTCGCCTCTGGCGAGGGCTGTTAAGAAATGAAGGTATTATGTTTACGGTTTATGTGATTGAAAGTTTGAGGAATGGAAAAAGATATACCGGGTTTGCTTCTAAGACTGCCGAGCAACGGCTTGCGGAGCATAACCGGGGTTGTAATAAATGGACGAAAGAGAATAGGCCTTTCAAATTAGTATATAGAGAGTTCTTTGATAAATAAAAAGATGCCCGACAACAAGAGATGTTTTTGAAGTCGGGGCAGGGAAGAAAATCACTAAAAGACAAAATTCCTCGGTAGCTCAATGGTAGAGCATCCGGCTGTTAACCGGAGGGTTGCAAGTTCGAGTCTTGCCCGAGGAGTTTCTTTTCAATCTATTTCCCCACCAACTCCTTCAGTTCATCCACCTCCACCTGCATTACATCCTTTTTCGCCTCACCCGGTGAGTTTGGTATCACCGGCAGATTCTTTAGTAATCCATCAACGTACTCGAGCAAGGCGGTCGCCTCATCTACGTGGGTATGCGTAGCTATTTTACTGCGCGCCTGGGCGATTACGACTTCAAGATCCGTAACAGAAATGGGCATAAGCATCCGTGGATATATACTCAATTCATACATATATGGTTGCCCATCTTTGTTATCCACTGTTCCATCGTCATAGACAGCATAGACACCAACGATTCTTGCATCAAGCGGCGTTTTTATCATTGCATCGAAAAATGCGCCTTCCTGCTCAACAATCATAGACCCCCAAAGTTCACCAGAAAAGCTGTAATGAAGCGTCAATCTCTCTATCTGATACTGCGGAATTACTCTCACCAAAAGATCCGGTGAATCCTTAAGAAAATAAACATCGACACCGCAGAAAATGATCATGCTTAGTAATAGATTCATTTTAACTCCTTATGCATCACATATGCATCGTCACCATCAATATAATATCTTTTTCTTATATATAAGATATCATACCCGTACTTCTTATACATATTAATTGCGGCCGTATTGTTTGTCCTCACTTCAAGATATGCGAAATTGCATTCTCTCTCAACGGCCACACTCTCCATTCTTTTGAGCAAACTCAAACCAACACCGCGTCTTTGATATCCTGTAGCTACAGCGATGTTGGTTATGTGTAATTCATTCGCAATACAGGAACCCAATGTGTACCCGATTACCTGTTCGTTATCCACAGCAACGAACGCAATGGTATTAACTGATTCCAAATCTTTTTCAAAAAAATAGCGCGGCCACGGATTAGGAAAGACACCATGCTCAATAGAGTACACAGCATCAAGATCCTCAAACCGCATTGCCCTTATCATATTTTCTTTCGGCATCTGTTTTCTTGATGTAATATGGCTCAAGGAATTCCATATCGTCGAAATCGCCAGCCCTGATACGTGGCAATGCAAGGGAAACGACTTTTGAAGCGCTAGGCAGGTAACAATCATCCTTCATGATATTCAGGTTATTTGTATCGAATCCCGAATCGTCGAGTACATCACAACGCGGGCAGATAACAAAAGTACCAGCATCCATCATGCGCAGCAGTTTGGCCGGAGTTATCAATAGATAGTTGCCCGTGCGTTCGCCTTTGTTGTAAAACGCGGCATAAACCTCTTCGCGATAGGCATTTATAACTGCTACAACGGGAGATATCAGACATGACGGTTTCACACCGATCACGTCTAACGTATTGACTGCAACCACAGGTGTACCATGCACCACAGCAATCCCTTTTGCCAAACTCAAGCCAACACGCAAAGATGTAAACATCCCGGGGCCTATGCTAATCGCGATGGTATCAATCTTCCCCCTTCCCATATCGTCTATCAGACGTTTGGCTTCCTCAAAAATCAATGCATCCCTATGATCTTCGAATTCCCGCTGCTTCCTGAATTCGTAGAGTAAATTATCGCCATCATACAGGCACAGTGAGAAAATCGGTGATGAAGTCTCAACCCCTAAAATCTTCAATCTCTATCCTCCTGCGCTGATGATCGATTATAGTGAACCTAATATTGATTCCCCTCTTTCCTACTTCAATCCTATCTGCCCATTCAATTAAGGTGATTCCATTGTCGACCAGGTATTCTTCAATCGGCAAATTATTAGCGCCGCCGCTCGATAACCGGTACAGATCGATATGCGCGACTTTCATCGAACCCTGGTATTCGGTAGCAATTACAAAACTGGGGCTCGTGACTTCCTCAGTTACACCCAGGCCTGCACAAATGCCCTTCACGAAAACGGTCTTCCCACTACCCAGCTCCCCGTACAGATATACTACATCGCCGGGCCTCAGCGTACTCACGAACTCTCGCGCAATCACAATAGTATGCTGTGGAGATTTGCTGACTATTTCCTTTCTCTTCTGGTCATGCATGTTTGTAATATATATCCAAAGCGCCATAGATACAGAGATTTTCGTTATACTCATCGACCTCACCGACGTGCTGCGCTATGAGCTTACCTGAACCACCCGTCGCGACACAATAGTAATCCCCCCTTACCTGCATCTTGATATCCTGGATGAGGCCTCGAATCATCGTCATTGTTCCGTTGAAAATTCCGGTCTGGATACATTCTTTTGTGCTTTTTCCGATAAGATTCTTCGGTTTGCTGACTCTTACCTGCGGCAGTTGTGCAGTCTTTCTGTGCATCAGCTCCGCAAGCATGTGCATGCCCGGTAGTATAATCCCGCCTAAATGATACCCTCCTCGTGTGGCAACATCAATCGTAATCGCCGTGCCAGCATCAACCACGATAACATCCCTATTGTAGCGCGAAAGGGCACCAACAACAACAGCAATTCTGTCAGCTCCCAATGTTGCTGGGTTATGGTATTTGTACCTGAGCCCGCACTTCAATTTCGAGGATACGATAATGGGTGCGGTTCTGTGTACACGGCAAAGTTTGATTAGTTGCTTGGTAACATACGGAACCACCGATACAATCACTACACCCTCCAACCGGTTATCTTCTATTATTCGCTTTATGCTTAAGGGCAGTAGTTTTTTCCGTGTCGGAAAAGAAAGTTTACGCAACAGTACACGACCTTTGTACAGGCCTATATGCGTGTTCGTGTTCCCAATGTCAAAAACAGCTACCATTGTAGTCGTCTAACATCACCATAGTAGAATTTTTTGATTATACCAGATTCATCTCTCAATAATAATGCCCAATCATCATCGATGTCATAGACAGAACCTTTTATGGTTCCTTTTGCAGTTACAACCTCGACTGCCTCACCAAGTCCAGAAATGTAATTCAAGACCTCTTTAATCTTCAACCCCCTTTTCTGTAATTCGTCATAGAGGTTGTTGAACTGTTCAAGCAGACGATTGACTATCTCGTCGATGTCAAAAGTCCTGCCCGATTCAACACTCAGAGAAGTAGCATTAATAATGCGCTGTCCAAAATGTTCGACATTTACGTTCAAGCCGATTCCACAAATCATGGCTTTCTGATAGCGTTCACACACCACTCCACAAACTTTGCGGTCTCTTAACAAG
>Ga0209636_10005077_pt1 | contig 13453 bp, 12 predicted proteins | sample DeeMarSWOR152_54_FD_187464 | JGI IMG/M metagenome (GOLD analysis project Ga0209636, IMG submission 187464) | Marine sediment microbial communities from White Oak River estuary, North Carolina - WOR-1-52-54 (SPAdes) (version 2) | ecosystem: Environmental > Aquatic > Marine > Intertidal zone >...
GGCTGGTCTTTTCTACGACTTATCTGCGAGGGAGTTTTGCCCCTCCGCATTCCCCCGACAAGTCGGGGGCTGCGGTTTCCCCCGCTGATAAGTCGTGAAAAGGACGGCGGCCTCCCACCAGTCACTCAGAAAAGACATCAAGGCCGCGCTTTACCTCCAGGTGCCACGCGCGTAAGCCCGTGGGTATCTACATGATGGTGTATTTTGGGCCCCCTCCGCCTTCCGGTGGTACCCATGTGATATTTTCGTAGGGGTCTTTGATATCGCAGGTCTTACAGTGGACGCAGTTAGAAAAATTCAATTTCAGCGTGGGCTTACCTGTCTTCTCATCGATTTCCATCTCATAGACATTGGCCGGACAGAATCTGGTGCATGGATTCTGGTATTGTTCACGACATTCAGTATAGCAGATGTTGAGATCAAGTATCTTGAGGTGTGCTGGCTGTTGCTCCTCATGGATGGTTGCCGAATAATACACATCAGATTCCTTATCAAAGGTCCGCTTTCCGTCGAATTTGATTATCCCTTTTTGTTCATCCGTGGGTGAATCAGTACTATAGAGATCAGCTACCTTTTTTTGATGGACAAAATCAGGCTCTGCATAGAGCCTTCCCTTCAGAATTCTGCCACCCAAGATATACTGGAATCCTGCTTTAGTGAGGCCTGCCCATAAGCCCTTCTGAAATGCCTGATGAAAATTCCGTACCCTGTAAAGTTCCTTACCTATATAGCTTTCATAAAGGGATGTTTGGTAATGCTCAAGCTGTGCAGCAGAGAAATCATCTCTTAGAAGGGCCTCGAGGATCGTTTCGGCAGCAAGCATTCCTGACTTCATGGCAATGTGTATCCCCTTGATTTTTTGGCTGATGAAGAGGCTGGCTGAATCTCCGACAATGACTCCTCCGTCGAAGGCGATTTTTGGAATAGAAAAATATCCCCCGACTGGCGCTGTTTTAGCTCCATATTGGACTAGTTTGCCGTCTTTCAATATCTCGGCAACAAAGGGATGGAGTTTGAATTTCTGAAACTCACCGTGGGGATCCAGAAAGGGGTCTTCATAGTCCAGTCCAGTTAAAAGGCCAACTGAGACCATGTTGTCCTTCATTCCATAGATAAACCCCCCACCATAGGTATTGCTTTTGAGGGGGTAGCCCATGGTATGGACAACCTGTCCTGGCTCAGATCTTTCCTCTGGAACTTCCCAGACCTCCTTAACTCCAGCTACATAGGTCTGTGGGTTTTTCCCTTCGTCTAATTTCAATGTTTTTACAAGGCCCTTGGTTAGGCTCCCCCTTGTGCCTTCCCCAAATACCGTGATCTTGGCATGTAAATCGATTCCTGGTTCAAAGTTCGGCTTCTTATTACCATCTGGATCTATTCCTTTGTCACCGGTCCTCACCCCAATAACCCTGTCACCTTCAAAGAGTATCTCTGTTCCTGCAAAACCGGGAAAGATATTAACCCCACGTTCCTCAACTACCTTGCCAAGCCAGTTGGTCAGCTTGGAAAGTGAGACAATATAATTACCGTGATTTTTGAGTGGAGGAGGGGTCATAGGAGACTTAATCCGGCCTTTTTTGGTCAAGACACATACCTCCTCTCTTGTGACCTCACTTTCAACGGGCGCGCCTTTTTCCAGAAAGTCAGGGACAAGCTCTTTGAAGGCAACAGGATCCATAATGGCGCCAGAGATGTTATGTGAACCTATATCAGTTCCTTTTTCCAAGAGCGCGATCACGATTTCGTCGAGTCCTTGCCCTTTTCCTTCTTGTTCAACCTTTTTGTTGTGTTCGGCTATGAGATTGGAGAGATGAAGGGCCCCACTGAGACAGGCTACGCCTCCACCTACAAAGAGTATGTCTACCTCCATGATTTCTCTTTCTTGTTCCACTTCTTCAATCCTCCTTTTGGTTCATTAAGAAACTACTGTAATTTTTGCCACCCTAGGTTTTGGAAATGCCTATAGCATACTACTGAAATATGCTGCAAGACAATTTTGGGCAGATGTCTAACGGCGTTTCTCCTTTTTCCTTGACTGATCTGTCCTCCGTGAGATATTGGGTATCGGATCAAATAAGTGATAACGTCCGTGGTCCGTTGTCAGCAGTCTATTGTATTTCTATTTCCAGGCGCTTGGTGAATCGAAAGACTCAGGTAGACTGGTTGCCAATTATTTGAATTGACCTGTTTTTCGATCCTCTTCAACGGGCTACCGACAACGATCGACTTTCACAAACAGATTACTGAGGAGGGCATTGAAATGGAAAAGACACTGGCTATAATTAAACCGGATGGCGTGGCAAGGGGTCTTGTGGGTGACATAATTGGGCGATTGGAAAGAGAGGGTCTAACTATCTTAGCCCTTAAGATGATCTGGATGACAAAAGAGCAGGCAAAAGGTTTTTATGGAGTCCATGCTGGCAAGCCATTTTATGAAAGTGTTACAAATTTTATGTCCTCCGGTCCCATTGTGGTTATGGTCCTGGAGGGCAAAGGAGTTATTAATGCCTATAGAAGATTAATGGGGGCTACTGACTACAAAGAGGCTGAAAAAGGCACCATTAGACGGGAGTATGCAACCGATATTGAAAAGAATGTTGTGCACGGGTCAGATAGCCCCCAGAGTGCTGCATTTGAGATAGCTTACTTTTTCAATGAATTGGAGATCTTCAAAAGATAAGATCTCGATTTGATATATCTCAAAGGGGGAATCAACCCGTTAATCTTTCTTGAGATCCTCCACCTCCTTTTTAATACTCTCCACCTCTTCCTTTAGTTTGCTTGTATCAGATTCTTTCTCGGGTTCGTGATCAAATTTCTCCGCACTCCTTCTGTCTTTCCATTCTTCAATGCCAAGATAGGTAGCTAAGGCACCGCCTAAGATAAGTAAAGCAGGTATTCCGGCCGCCAAGGCCTTGACGAAATATCCCCACCAGATAATAATTCCTATAATACCCAACACTAGAGATATCAAACCACCAAATAAAGCCGCCATCTTTCCCTCCTTAACCTTTTGTTTTATTTATTGAGATAAATGATTTTCTCTCTTTTAGCACAACAGAAATCATCTTTCAAGAAGATAATTGCCTTTAACAGGTCTTTTGGATTGTAGCTTAAAAGCAGTTGATTAGATTTATCATACAGAATGAAAAAGACGTCTTTTTTCTTCCATATCTGTCAATTAGGTGAGATGGCTGAACCATATTTTCTTTGACAAAAGATGCTAGATTAGATAAGAAGACTTACCCTATCAGGGAGAAAGCCTTGCCCTGTGGAGTAGGGGCGGCCAATCCCAAAAGAGGGGCGTAAGAATTACTCCACAGGGCGAGCCATGTGCGGCGGAATAGAAGTATCAGTAAGTCTGAGTTGGGTTTATCCGCCTGGGCGGACTAACAGAGTTTACCCGATCGTTGGGGTAACATGCTTTTTCTGGGGGGCACTAATGGATATCATCAAGGATTATTTTTTGTGTGATAAATGTAAGAATAAGGACTTTATTCGAATCCACAATTTTTCTGTCCGGTTCCGAAGAGTAAATTTTTCAGATGATCTGCTCTATGATGAGGTTACAGGGGAATTATTCCAGTGTACGCACTGCAAGAAGACCTTTTCAAGACACCAGATAAAGGCCGAATTAAAGGAAATGATAGATGAGAAGCTTAAATCTGGAGCCGTTTCTTAAGAAATAGTTATCTCCCTGCTGGCAGGAAGATTATCCCATCTTTAACATGAACACGGGGATTAATTTCTGAGAGCTGTCTGACCATTTCACGGCTGAATCTGCCATAGATCTTGAAACACAGGAAGCTTATCGAGTTATCTGGTTTAACCTTTTTAGAGTGCCTTTTGGGGGGCTCTGAATAAGGGGAGAAAGGAGAGAATTGGTTACCTTACTTTTCATCTTCACTCTCTTGGGTATAGAATTGGAACTTGTATGATCCTATTTCAATCGTATCAAAATCCTTGAGATAGCGGCTCTCTTGTATCGCCTCATTATTTACCCTTACCGTTTTCCCGCCGGTGGTTGTAATGGCATAACCATTGGGTCTGCGGCTAATAGTGGCTGCAGTGGAAGGCATGAGCAAACCGCCGAGCCTTATTTCCGAGGTTTCCGCCTTGCCGATCTTGGTTAGCTTTTTCGTCAGTTGAATCTCGCCTTGACTGGAGCCGTCAATGAAGCTTATGACGCCGATTTTTTCCTTCTGAGTCGGTACCTCCATACCCCTTTTCTCAGCCTGTTTCGCCAATAGATCCTTGTGTTTGACTGTGTCGAGGATCATAGTCTTGTCAAGCTCTTTGTCTTTCGCTTTGACCTCTTCCTCTTTGGTCAGAGCAAAGAAGAGCAGATGCTTGCCGATGATTATTTTATCCTTATGGTGCAATCTGTGAGAAGTTATTCTCTTATCGTTAACAAATGTTCCGTTGGTACTCTGTAGGTCCGTAAGGATATAGGTATCTTGGGTCTTATCTATCCTGGCGTGTAGACCAGATACTGCGAGATTGTCGACTACAATGTCATTTCCTTCATTACGCCCGATAGTCATGTTCTCTTTGTCAAAAGGATACTCTTTGATCACTTTCTTATTGAATACTAATATAACCCGTGCCATGGTATGTGCCCCTTTTTGTGGTTAATAAGAAAAAACGGAAGTCTCTTATTATCCTTCATTTCTTAAAAAAGTGCCAAAACCTCTTTAGGATTCCTTGCCTTTCACGATCCAGTCTATCTACAAATATGAGAGAGACAGTGATATTATCATTACCACCCCTCTTATTGGCTTCGGAGACGAGTTGCTGACAGAGATGCTCAGGATCGTCTCCGTTTTTGATAATTCCTAGTATCTCATCGTCTGATACATGGTCTGTCAGCCCATCAGTGCAGAGCAAGAAGCGGTCATTGTTCATAGGCTCAACCTCAAAAACGTCTGCATCAACCGTATCTGAAGACCCAAGGTTTCTCGTAAGTATATGTCTTAGAGGAGAGGTTTGTGCTTCTTCCTTAGATATCAGCCCCATCTCCAACTGCTCGGTTACCATGCTATGCTCCTTAGAAAGCGGCTCTATCATATTTCCTCTTATAAGATAGATTCTGCTGTCACCCACGTTGGCAGCAACTACGGTAGAGGGCATTATGGCCAGAACTACAATCGTTGTTCCCATCCCCTTGTATTCAGCATATTCTCTGGACATCTCATAGATAACCCTGTTAGCTAGTTTTATACCGCTCAATATATAGTTCCCTCTTTTGCTCAAGGTGCTATCTGGAAAATCGAATAGCTCATCCTCGGGACTATTCCTAGTTATCCAACCATTAACGGTTTTCTTGATTATCTCTACGGCAACCTTGCTGGCAATCTCTCCAGCCAAATGGCCTCCCATACCGTCAGCCACTATATATAAGTTAGCAGAGGTATCCATCAAGAAGTAATCTTCGTTACTTCCCCTCTTGCGACCTACATCAGAAAGCCCAGCAGCTGTAAGTTTCAATTTCTTGCCGTACCTTTAATAGCTGTTATTTTCCTGAATGCTCTTGTGCCCTTAAGGTGTCTATTTTCTTGGCCAATATTTTTAGATACCTGGCAAGATCCCTCGCCCGCTGGAATCTATGATCTGGGTTCTTGGCCAAGACTTTATTAATTATCTGCTCACACGGTTTTATAACCCTTGGATTTATTTTACTGGGTGGGGGATGCTTTGCCTGGGTAATATGGTAAAAGAGGCTGTTCAGGTTTTCTCCTTTGAATGGCAATTCTCCGGTTAGGAGCTGGTAGAAAACAACACCAAGTGAGAATATATCCGACCGAGCGTCTATCTTGCGACCCATAATCTGTTCGGGTGACATATAGTTTGGTGTGCCGAGTATTATTCCACTTCTGGTTTTTGAAGAAGACATTGACTTTGCTATTCCAAAATCAGTTACCTTAATTCTACCGTTTTTCAAAAGCATAATATTTGCTGGTTTTATGTCCCTGTGAATTACACCATTGCTGTGCGCATATTCTAATGCATCGGCAGTCTCACCTACAACATCCAGTAATTTTCTGATTGGAAGGAGCGATCCTTGCTTGCAATATTTCTCTAGATCCTCCCCGTCTAAGAATTCCATGGCCATATACGTAAGATCATAGTCTTCTCCTACATCGAATATGGAGACGACTCCGGGGTGTGAGAGTTTTCCTGCTAACTCGGCCTCTGTGAAGAAACGATCTTTTATCTCCTCAAGCTGATTTTCCTCAAATTCATCCGAGAAACGAATTGTCTTTATGGCCAGGAGTCGGTTGATTTTGGGATCTCTCCCCTTGTAAACCGTACCCATTGCCCCCTTGCCCAATTCCATTAGTATTTCGTATCTTCCAATAGTGGGCTTGACTTCCATGTCATCTGAGACAACTATTTTTTCTTCCTTTCTTCCTTGATAGCCCCCTAATGGTAAAGAGCTGATTACCTTTTTCAGTTTCGGTATCCTTTCGTTTAGATCTCTAAAACCTCCGTCCTTCGTATTAATGTATTCGTAGATAGAAACTGCCTTATTAATCATTCTTTTGCGTTCGTAATCGAGCCCGAGATTGTAGATGATGTCCCTCGTTTCATCATCGAGGGGGCATTTCCTGAATTTCTCAAAGGCCAGATCAAGCAATCCCTGGCTCTGAAGGCTGATACCGAGCATCCGGTTTGTCTCAATAGCATCTTTGGAGAAACCCGTCTTACCCATGAAGACAAGGTCTTTTCCCATGATGATACCGTAGATCATTACCAGGGAGAGAATAATATAAACGGTCTTAAACCATGTATCAAAGGCTATGAAAAAGGTGGCGCTCGTTAGGAAGACAAGAAAGATCAATCCGACCGTCGCTGCGGTTCTGTTTAGATAACTCAGACGGGGTTGGAAAAATGATGAGCCCAGTCCCAGCAACAGGAGAATTAAGGCCTCCACATACACCATGGTACTTGAGCGTTTGAGGAAACGTCCTTTCAAGAGATCCTCGATCACATTAGCCATGAATTCTACCCGTGGCATACGCGGATCTACTGGGGTATTGACAGCAACGCCTCCTTCGGCTGTAAAGCCAATAAGGACAATTTTGCCATCAAATACAGCAGGGACCTTTTTTACATTCAAGATATCTACAAATGAATAGTATGGAAAAGATCGTCTACCCCCCTTGAATTTGATGAGCATTTCTCCCTTGTTGGCGGGAATGAACTCTTCTTCGAGTTTAATCCCACTACCTTTGACTATTACCTGCTCACGATGTTTGTTGAGATAGTCAAGGGCAAGGCGCAAAGGCATGGAGGGTATTATAATTCCTCTATAGTTTATGAATGGGATATGAACCTGACCCATCATTATTCTATCTGGGGAAAGATTTATATGCCCCAGGCCTCGACTACTTTTTGACAGTTCATCGAACGGGGTAGTTAATTTGTTGACGGATGTGTGTTGTTCAACAGCAATGTTTTCTTTCTTCAATGTACTGTTGTTCAGGAACGATCCAGGCGGAATTACTAACTCAGTATCATATTTTCCAAATTCGCCAACAACTGGAAGGATTATATTTCCACTATCTTTTACTGTTTGAGAGAGCACCGTATCGTCATCCAGACGCTTTTCAATCTTCTTCAACTCAGCGACTATCCATTCGTCTTTTTCTCCCAACTTGTAGACCTTTTCTCGCTTCTGGATCTCACCGTACAGTCTCTTTATCTCTTTGATCCCTGGATTTTCTTCTTTCTGGGTAAGGATCATATCGAGGCCAATCAGTTTTGCCCCGTTGTTTTTCAAGATCGTGATCATCTCGGCTATAATATGCCTCGGCCAGGGCCATTGGCCGAGCTTACTGATACTTTTATCATCGATATTTACTATAGCCACTTTGCTCTCGCCAGGGTTGCGTGGTGTGTCGAGACGCATTTCGATCTCGTAAATTATCTTTTCAAAGGACTCGAGAAAAGGGAAGTTCACAAAAGACAGGTACATGAAAGCGGCCGCCACCAGTGCGCCTATGTAAACAATATTTATTTTCTTGTCGCCTTCTCTCATTCTAGTAATAAAGGCTGCTCTGTATGTTTTTGATTGTTAGTGTGTGATTCTAAGTCTTCTCTGTAGGTTACTATGCCCTGAAGAGCTACAGCTTAGGCTAAAAATTAATTGATTTTTATAGCAAATTAATACCTCTATGTCAAAGAAAAGCCCGGCGTTTTGGATTTTTAATTCTAAATTACTTTTTATTGTGTTGAAAAGATGTATAAATGGTGATATAAAGGATAGAAAAAATAGTCTGAAGATGTAAATATCAATAAAGCGATCATTTATGGCAGATAAAGACTCAGGCCAAATGCAAGATGAATCACGCAGGGAAAATTTTGTCTCCCGGCGTAAGTTAGGAGAATTATTAATAGAATCAGGCCTCTTGACTGCTGATAAGCTAAAGGATGCCTTAGAGGTTCAGAAAAGGGAAGGGAAAAGATTGGGCGAGGTTCTCATTCAGATGAGGATGATTTCAGAAGAAGAGATGGCCTTTGCTCTGGCTATGCAGCTTAAGATTCCCTTCATTGATCTCAGGGACTATACCATTGAAGATGGTGTCCTCGACTCCATACCTCAGGAAGTTTGTCAGAAATTTGTGTGCATTCCCGTAGCTATCAAGAATAATATACTTGATGTTGCTATGGCTGATCCTCTTAACCTGAATATGATGAAAGACCTTCAGTTTATAACTGGTTACAATATTCAGCCGGCTATTTCCACCCAAAGCCAAATAATTGACAAGCTTCAAAAATTTTACCATCCGGAGAAGTCAATGGCGGACGTTGCCGATGAGTTTGTAGATGATACTGGCATGGAATTTATTTCGGAGGAAAAGGAGGAACAGAGGATCGAAGAAGAAGAAGATGATCTTGAATCCTTGAAGGATTCACCTTTTATTAAGATGGTTGATCTTGTAATTAGGAATGCCATTAAGCAGGGGGCAAGTGATATTCATATTGAGGCACAGGAGAATCAGGTAAGAGTTAGAAATCGTGTTGATGGTGTACTACGGGATTCTATAAAACTCCCAAAATGGACTCAACCTATTATCATCTCGCGCATAAAGGTCTTGGCGGGTTTGAACATTGCAGAGAGGAGACTTCCGCAGGATGGGAGGATAAAGGTAAAGGCAAAAAACATGTCTGTAGACCTGAGAGTATCTACACTTCCTACCTATTACGGTGAAAAGGCAGTTATTAGAATCTTAAACAAGGAAGTAGCCTCCCTTGCACTGGAGCAACTTGGATTTAGCCAGAAGAATATGGATATACTGAGGAATTTTATCCGGCGTCCTCAGGGGATGGTCTTGATTACAGGTCCTACAGGGAGTGGGAAAACCTCAACCCTTTATGCCTGTATGCAGGAGATCAAGTCGGATGAGGTCAATATCATTACTGTTGAGGACCCTGTAGAATTTGAGTTGGCTGGTATCAACCAGGTACAGATAAACGAGAAGGTCGGCCTTACATTTCCTTTTGTTCTGCGCTCGATCTTAAGACAGGATCCAAATGTGATTATGTTAGGAGAGATAAGAGATGAGGAGACGGCTGAGATAGCAGTTCAGTCCGCCATGACAGGACATCTGGTTCTCTCAACCCTCCATACAAACGATGCTCCCTCTGCTGTCACCCGCCTCCTGGATATAGGGATTCCGCCATATCTGATTGCCTCTTCTGTAAATGGGGTTGCTGCACAGCGGTTGGTAAGGACCATATGTCCTGAGTGCAAGGAGGAATATCTACCTACTCGAGATTCCCTGGCAAGACTTCATCTGGACCAAAATGATCTTCCCTTTAAATTTTATAGAGGGGCAGGGTGCGAGAATTGTAATAACACGGGTTTCAAAGGACGCACGGTTCTTGAAGAGATAATGGTCATGGGACCAAAGATTAGGGAACTCATTCAGTCTTCTGCCACGGGCGATACCTTGAGGGAGGCAGCAATGGCAATGGGGATGACCACCCTCGGGATTAGTGGTATGAAAAAGATAGAGATGGGAATTACTACCATAGATGAGGTTCTAAAGGCGGTACACGAAAAGGAGGAATTGACAACCGTTTGTCCTCATTGTGGAAAGAATGTCAGCCTCGATTTCAGGGACTGCCCCTATTGCAACAAGCCTATTATTCCTACCTGCGGCTCTTGTAACCGGATAGCACAGCCAGATTGGGTCGTCTGTCCTTATTGCAGAAATAACCTGAGGCCCGAAAGTTAGAATCTCCGCTGCAATCCTTAAGAAAATTTAAGAAAATTTATTTCTTGACTATTCCTCTCTTTATCCCTATATAGCAAAGATAATATCTTTAGAGATAGTTCCTTTACCCCAAAGAGGCATACAGATGCAGTGCAAATATCATCCTGACAGGGTGGCAGAGCTCTTCTGCACCAGCTGCAATGGCCCCCTGTGCCCGGAATGTGCCGAGGAGACCCCCACAGGGCAGTTCTACTGCTATGAGTGTGCCATGCTTCACTCCGTCTCAGAGGTTGGCACCTCGATAAAGGACAAGCGGGAGAAGGGAGAGCGCAAGAGAGGGGCAAAGAGGAGGTGGGGCCCCTTTCGCTACTTTGTGGTCCTGTCCTCGGTGCTGATCCTGGTGATGTGGGGGGTGATCATCTTCGGTGGCAAGAAGCCACCTGCCCCAACCGCTGAGTTTGCCAAGAAGGGCAGGGTCCTGCTCTTCATGGTCGATGGGGCCATCAAGCGCTATGCCCTCTATGAGGGAAACCGATACCCTGAAAGGCTCGCGGATCTCATCCCCGGATACCTCCCGCTCAGAGACGAGGAGGCCTCTCACCTCGAGGGGCTCTCCTACCAGCGAGACCCCACGGCAGGCTACCGACTTTCCCTTGCACGGGTTAAACCGGGGGAGATGAATATTGTCCTCACCGGTGCCGGTGTTGAGTACAGCACCCCATCAAAGGAAGGGGCATAGATGAGGAAAAGAGACGGCTTTACCCTCATAGAGCTCATGGTGGTCATTGCCATTCTCGGTATCATGGCTGCTAGTGCACTTCCCCTGTACGGCAAGTACCGACAGCGAACCGTTGGATCTGAGGCCACCGTCATGCTCAGGCAGATCCTGGATGCCGAGATCATGTATTTTCTGGACAACAGCGCCTTCTTCCCCCTCAACAAGACCTATATCGTCACCCATTCAGGGGCCTCGGCACCGGGGGGTGCACGGGCTGAGATCCTTCAGTTCCTCAACGTGGATGTCCCGGTTGGACATCTGCTGGATTTCACCATCACCGGCATCAGCATCACTGCCTTAGATCTTCACACCTGCATCGTAATCATATCATCTCCCCAGAACTCCTTTCCGCTCTTTGCAAATGGCGACACCTTCATCAGGGGAAGGGTGGATCAGACGGGTAAGATTGATATATTCTAGGATAGTTGTACGTCTTCGAAACTCTACAACTTATTCAAATCACAGGTCTTCTGGTAGCGATCGATATTATGCCTGCCCGCCAATAACCCATCAGCGCGCTTCTTATTGAGATAGAAGCATCTTGAGAAAACCTAAGCATTCTCTGCGTCCTCAGCGTCTCTGTGGTCAATATAGGTAATGAATCTTTCATTGACACACGAGCGCCTTTGCCTTATACTTCCTTAACTTGAAAGGAAATTCTAATGCCTACACCCAAGAAGGCCTTATGACACATAACACTCCTTCAAAAGACAAAGGCCTGACTCAGTTGACCGACAAAATGATATATATCGTTGGTCCCCGGAGGATTCAAAATGAGCTGATGGCCTCTTTTTTGGAGCGGGAAACCGGTGCAAAATGCACAGCCAGTGAAGACGTCCGCCATGTTCTAACCAGAGACGATAAAAACATCAGCCAACCAAAACTGATCCTCCTGGACTGCCTGGAAAAAGGTCTGGATACCTGGCTATCTGAGCTTGAATCCAGTGGTGAAAATACCTTGTATCGACACCTTGTAGCCCTCTTTAATGTGAGCCCTGGTATGGGAATTGAGGAAAAGGCTTTAAGGAGGGGGATCAGGGGATTTTTTTATGAGCAGGACCCTCTGGAGCGGTTCCCCAAGGGTCTTCAGGCTATGTCTAACGGAGAATTATGGGCCTCCAGAGGAATCATGACGAAGGTTATCCTTGCTCACAGGGATTCGGAGACTGCCTCGAGAAAAGATCCAACCATACTTACATCGAGGGAGATCGAGATACTCACCATGGTAGCCGTAGGGGCCAGAAACGAGCAGATCGCCAATGAACTCTTCATCAGCCCCAACACCGTAAAGACCCACATATACAATATCTTCAAAAAGATCAATGTTCCCAACCGCCTCCAGGCAGCCCTCTGGGCCGCCAAAAACCTCTAGCCTCTAATAGAAAAGTATTACCGGATCCTCTTTTTTTAATACTTTTTCATTAGTTATTCCCTTCCGTAAAATACGACAAAAAACCATACTATTTCCCTATTGTTTTCCTATGGAGCCTTCAGCTATTCTAAGCGGCATATAAAAATCGCACATATCCATGCCCCCACCTCCCTTCAAAATACCATCATCATTGTACACTTACCACGCACTCACTACGCTCGGTAGAGACACGGGGAACACAGAGCTTGGTTTCTTTTTCCTCATCGGTATCCCACGTAGCGGGACTCTGCGAACGCCACCTGCCCCGTTAAATGCTTGCCCTGTGAAATGCATGCCCCGTGTAACGCGGAGCTACTACACCGGTTCGAAGCATATTTCACGGGTGTGGACGTATTTAACAGGAGCGTCTCTAGTGATCTCCTCCAAAGCGGGAGAAGGGGCCGTGAATATTCAATAACTGAGATTTGAGATATGAAAGACAAAAGAAGAGTAGAACGATTCGATCTTGAACTCCCCGCCACAATTGAACTGCTGACCCCAGGCAAGGAAAAAAGGCTGCTCAATCCCCTGACAAGCAACATATCCTCAGGAGGGGCATACTTCCACACCACACAGCCGCTCCCCGAAGGCACCCAGGTAAAAATAGACCTGGTCCTCCCACTTGAGAAGCTGAGAAAACTCAAAAAGGAACATAAACAAGCCTATATAAAAGTCACCGGGACCGTTTTACGATCTGAATCAGAAGGCATGGCCATCTGTTTTGATGAAGACTACCAAATCATGGGCTCAGCCAAATAGCCAAAGGATTCATAAATGATGAAAAACAATTATTGTAGAATCATTCCATTATTAATCTCCACTCGACGGGCCTTAGTCTTACCTAAGCCCATCATTGCTACTCCTTCACTACCATTTACCTGGCACAACCAACAATTCTGCCCAGGTGGTAGGTGTAGGGGAGTTTGAAAGGAGGTAAAAAGAAAATGAGAAAAACAACAAAGCTCCTGACAATCGGGATCATTGCTATCGGACTCGCATGGACGCTGGCTATGATGCCTGCACCTGCATCCGCAGACATCA